>Ga0224512_10000093_pt1 | contig 95202 bp, 80 predicted proteins | sample SF_May12_sed_USG_4_FD_169103 | JGI IMG/M metagenome (GOLD analysis project Ga0224512, IMG submission 169103) | Sediment microbial communities from San Francisco Bay, California, United States - SF_May12_sed_USGS_13 | ecosystem: Environmental > Aquatic > Marine > Sediment | place: USA... | reverse complement strand
GGCCACGGCCGCGTGCGTCAAGCTGGATCAGATCTGGCGCGACGAGCGCATGGGGAGCTACATCTCGGCTTTCACGATGAACGACGCCACGAACGACCCCGACGCGGCGCAGTTCCTCGACTTCACCTGCGCCGAGGCGGCGGACATCAAGTCGATGATCGGTCACGATCCGAACCGCATCAACATCTACTACGTCGACCGGGTCGACTTTGGCACCGGCTTCGGAACCGGCAAGGGCGTCTGGTGCAACGCCGAGCGCATCGTCGCCATGGGCTCGACCACCAGCGATCACCTCTCGGCGCACGAGGCCGGCCATGGATTCGAGCTCGGCCACGTCAACAACTTGATCAGCGACTTCGACACCACCAACGTGATGCACAACGCGAGCAACAACCGCGAGTACCTTACCGAGGGGCAGACCTTCCGCGCCCACCTCGAGCCCGACTCCGCGATCAACAACGTCTACAACCTCCGGCCGGGTCTGACCACTCGCAACTGCGGCAACCTGGACCTCAACGCCACCGACACCTGCCCCGAAGTGCAGAAGCGCATCTGGGCCGACGGCACGTTCCCCGCCAACTAGGAGCAACCCATGCGCAAGCACACCCTCATCGCAGCCATCATCGTCCTCGCGCTCGCCCCCTGGTTGGCGGCGCAGACCGCTCCGGAGCCGTTGTCCCTGGACGTCGCCCTCGCCCACTACCTGGCCGAGGATTGCGGCTCGGGCGAGCCCGATCCGCGCGGACGCCTGACCGCCGTCCTGCGCTTCGGCGACGCCGCCGTGGAGCCCCTGCTGCGAATCGTCGCCGCAGGCCCCGATACCGAGATCCTCGAGGCGGCCGAGCGCGATGCCCGCGACGACTTCGCTGCCAGCCGCAGGTTCCTGGCCGACGGCGGGCTCGAGGGGCTCGACGACGACCTGGTGCGCGAGCTCGCCGAGAGCATGAGCGAGGACTCCTACGTCGACCAGCGGGTTCGCGGGGTCGACTCGGCCTATCGCCAGCGCGCCCTGAACGCTCTCGTCGAGCTCGGCTCCACAGGCACCGGCGAGCGCCTGGCTGCCGTCGCCGAGCAGACGGAGGACGCGGCCCTTCGCGAGTGGATCGAAGAGGCGATCGGCAGGCTCCCCGGCTGACGACGAAGAAGAAGCTGAGCGCCCGCTCTCGGCTCCTGTCTCGGCCGTCCTCGACGCGCCCGATGCTCGCAGCAGGGCGCCCGGTCACCTCGCGGCCGATATCCTTTGCCTAAACGCCGAGACGATCTCGACGAACGCTCAGTCGGGACGAGTTCGCGGCCGGAGGGACCAGACGAAGTTCACGTAGACCAGGATCGCGAGGATCAGAAACAGGACGATCACGAAGATCTGGAGGTGATCCTGAGCGTATGGAAAAAACCTCAGAAAAGGCAGATGCGCGATGACGCCCCAGACCACGAGCGTCGATAGCTTCCAGGGACGAAGAGCGATCCAGATGTAGGACGCAAACGTCACCAGGGGGGCGAGCACAAGCGCGTACTCGAAGACGCTCGGCAAGCCGCTAGGGACTCCGAACGAGCTCGCCATGAGGCTCCCGAAGACCCAGAAGAAGCAGTAGATCGCGCCAAAAACGACGCCGGCAAGGCCGACGAGAAAAAGCAGGGCTCTCGGCAGGTTCGCTCGAAGCGTCGCGCCGCCTTCGTCGGAATGTGGAGTCACTTCAGCTCTCGGCCTGGCCACCCCAGCCGGCCGCTCTGCCGGCTGCGAGTTGAGTCTCATCGCTCGTGGAGCTGCCTGTCAACGGCGCTCCGAACGCCTCGAGCGCCGCCCAGGCCTTCTCTGCGAGCCTGCGGAGGCTAGACCCAGCCCTTCGCCCGGAAGTCGTGGAGCACCTGGACGAAGCGCTCCATCTCGGCCGGCAGGCCGAGGGAGAGGCGGTTGTAGGAGGTCAGGGGCGGGAAGGGGCGGCCGACGCGGAAGCCGTGGGCGAGCATGCGTCGGGCGTACTCGGCGGGGTCGCCGGGGAGCCGGTGCATCAGGAAGTTGGCGTGGCTCGGGAGGTAGGCGAGGCCGAGGTCGTCGAGGCATTCGTGGACGATCTTCTTGGATCTGGCGTTGGACGCCCGGCTGCGGGGGATGAGGTCGGGGTCATTCAGCGAGGCGAGGCCGGCGGCCAGGGCGAGGGCGTTGGCGTTGTCGCTCGCCATGAACTCGGCGAGGCGGCGGACGGTGGCGGGATGGGCCAGGGCGTAGCCGAGGCGCAGGCCGGCCATGGCGTAGATCTTGGAGAAGGTGCGGGCGACGATGACGTTCGGGCGCTCGGCGATCCACCGGGCGGCGGACCAGTAGCCGGGCGCCTCGACGTACTCGTAGTAGGCCTCGTCGACGAGGAACGTCACCGTCTCCGGCGCCGCGGCGATCCAGTCGTCGACGGCGGCGCTGGCGGTGAGGGTGGCGGTCGGGTTGTTCGGGTTGCAGAGGTAGACGACGGCCGGCCGGCGGGCGGCCGCGGTGAGCTCCCGCATGCGGCCGAGGTCGTGGCCGAAGTGGGCGTCGAGCGGCACCCGCTCGACCCGGTAGGGGAGCGGCCGCCGGTAGTCCAGGACCGCCTCGAAGGTGGGGTCGGCGAGCACGAGCAGGGCGTTGGGCGCGCTCGCCGCCTGGACGACCATCTGCAGGATCTCCGTCGAGCCGTTGCCGAGGAGCACGTGGTCGCCCGTCACCCCATGGCGGCTCGCGAGGGCGGCGATCAGCGCGTCGCGCTGCGCGTCCGGGTAGCGATGCGCCTGGCCGATGGCGTCCTGGACCGCCTGCCGCGCCGCGGGGGCGAGGCCGAGGGCGTTCTCGTTCCAGCTCAGCAGCGTCGGTCCGACGGGCGCGCTCGCGGCCGCCGTCGCGGCCTGGGCCGCCGCCGCCCCCGGGAGCCCCGCCAGGCCGCCGGCGCTCGCCACTCCGAACAACGCTCCGCTGCGCAGAAAGTCTCTGCGGTTCATGATCGCCCTCCTTTGCGCTCGAAGGTTATCGCTCGCCCCGCCGCCTGCGGTCCCGGAGAGCAAGATCCGCCCGTGCCACCGGCCAGGGCGACGCCGAGCACCGTGCGCCCAATTCCCTAGGGCCCATCGGAAGAAAGCCCAAGCTGTGTCAGGCTCGTGACCGCCAGGACGCCTCCCTGGTCATCGAGGTCCACCAGGACGTCATTGCCGCTCCCTCCGACGTCCGAGAACGGGGCGCTGGTTGACGCCGCCCCGCTCACGAATCTTCCATCCAAGGTCGCTACCACGCCCGACGGGATTACCTTTCCTCGTTCGCTGTCCACCAGGAGACCCTTGACTACGCCGGTCTTCCCATCGACCATGGCGACGGCTTCCCGGCTGACCCAGAGAGTCGTGACATCCCCAGCAAAGAAGGGCGCGGCCCCGAACACGATCGGAGAGTCCAGTGCTCCAAGGGGGTAGACGACATAGAAATCTTGGCCGTCTGTCGTCTTCGCGTACTCGGCGAGCCACTCTCGAGACTCCTCGAAGCTCGCCTCGTTCAAGTGCTCGAGCTCATTCGTCGGGAAGGTATCGCAATTCGCCCACACGGCATCTCGGCCGAAGCGAGCTCGGCTGACCCCACCCCTACATTCGGACGGCCGAGGCAACACTCTCGGTGCGTCCCGGCCGCGTTCCACAATGAACAATACGCCGTCCTGTTCGATCAGAAGTCGGCTCGAGTCGTCGCCGAGGAAGTAGACACCGATCACGGGGGCATGGCCCCCCAGCGAGACTGACGATTGCCAGTCCGGCGAGTCGCCGCCGACCGTGCCGACGACCAGCTTCAGGCCCTCCTTGGTTGCACGAGCGGCGTACCAAGCTTGCCCATCCTCAGAAACGCCCATGGCTGCGGAGCGATAGATCTCAGGCGGAAGGCTCTCGCTCGTCCACTTCAGGCTGATCTCACCCTGGTCGCTCGAGTATAGGCGCGTAATGAAGTGGTCCTGTTCCTCCGTTCCCCGGGGGACCCCGCGAGCCAAGAACGCGCCAGCATCGTTCACCGGCTGAAGCGAGCGGACTCGAAATCCCGGGAGCTGCCACTCGCCGACAACGTTCAAGCCGTCGACCTCCACGATCCGAGTGCTCTCATCTTCCTCGGTAGTGAAAGCAACGAACCCACGGCCGGCGGAGGAAATGGCTGCGAGCCGCGTCGTTGTCTCCTCAGCTGCGGCGTCTGGCTGTACAAAGACCGCGGAAAGCACCGCTGCTGCGACGAGCACCGCTTGAATGTTTCGGGTCATTGCCATTCCCCTCAGATCAGCCATTCGGGTCGAGCTGGGCAGTTGTCGGTGCGACGTTATGTCAAGGCCTGCGGCGGCAAGGAGCTCACCGAGCCTCTGGTCACCGAAGAGGCCCGCCGCGTGCCTTGGTTACTCGATCTTGTGCAACGTGCCGGCGGCGCGGGCATGTCTTCCGTAGACGAGCTCGAACAGCGGCGAGGCCATCAGGGTGGTGACGATGGCCATGAGGACCATGATGGAGAAGAGCGGCAGGCCGATGACTCCCTTGGACAGGCCGATGTTGAGGATGATCAGTTCCATCAGGCCGCGGGCGTTCATGAGGGTGCCGACGGCCAGGGCGGTGCGGTTGTCCTCGCCGGTGAGGCGGGCGGCGGCCCAGCAGGCCACGCCCTTGCCGCCGATCGCCGCGGCCAGGGCGACCAGGGCGATCAGCAGCAGTTCCCAGGTGTTGACCATGTCGAGTCGGGTGTTGAGACCCGAGTAGGTGAAGAACATGGGGAGGAGGAAGACGACGGCGAAGGGCTCGAGCTGGCGGCGAAGCTGGGCGGCGAACTGCCCGCGCGGCATGGCCGTGCCCAGGAGGAAGCCGCCGAAGACGGCGTGGATGCCGATGGCGTCCATGCCCCAGGCGGCGAACATGAAGAGCATGAGGACGATGGCGAGCACGGAGGGGGTGATGTCGCCATGTCGCTCGGCGGCAGTGCCCAGCGGCGCCAGGGCCCGCCGGCCCAGCAGGGTGATGATCACCGCGTACGCCGCTCCGCCGCCGATCGCCAGCGCGGCGCCGCCCCACCCGCCGCCGAAGCTCGCCAGCACGACCGCCAGCACGCACCAGGCGACCGCGTCGTCGATGGCGCCGGCCGCCAGCGCCAGCGTGCCCAGCGCGGTGCCGGTCAGCCCGCGCTCGTAGATGATGCGCGCCAGCATGGGAAAGGCGGTGATGGCCATGGAGGCGCCCATGAACAGCATCGCCTCGTGCAGGTCGACCGACTCGGCGATGAGCCCCGGCACGCGAATGAGCCACAGCGCCAGCGCGGCGCCGAGAAGGAACGGCACGAGGATGCCCGCCAGCGACACGGCCGCGGCGCTGCGGGCCCGGCTGCGGAAGAGGTCGGTCTTGAACTCGATGCCCACGATGAACATGTACAGGCCCACGCCCAGCTGGGCCCCGACGTAGAGCACCTCCAGCGAGTCCGGCGGAAAGAGAAACTGCTGCGCCCGTGGCCACACGAGGCCGAACAGCGACGGCCCCATCAGCACGCCGGCGATCATCTCCCCCACGACCTGCGGCTGGCCGATCTTCCTCGCCGCCATCCCCACGAGGCGGCAGACCGCCAGGATGAAGAACATCTGGAGGAAGAAGGCCACGGACAGCTGGGCCGCGGTCATAGATACGCATGCCGATCATGCTGGACATCGTTTGCAGGTCTCGCCGCGACGCGCATGCAGCTGACCGGGCTGCGGCACTGAGACGAGTGGTGACGCTCCTGCTCGAGGACCCTGCGGACGGCACGCTCGCCCACCTCTGGAGAGTACCCGCCTCGTCTGCCCATGCTCCCATCCTCTCAAGGGTTGGAGCCTTCGGGAAGCCGCGCGGCCGGCCGGCGGTTCAGCGCACCGGCGTCTGGCGGGGCCGCCGCAGGGTCAGGGTCATGGTCGGCGGGGCCAGGGAGCGCAGGCTGGCGGCGCCCAGCACCGTGGCGGCCCCGGGGGCCACCTCGCCGATCACCGTGAGCCGCACGACGGCGTCCGGATCGACGGCCGCGAGCCGGCTTTGCAGGCGCGCGGCGAGCCGCGCGGCGTCGAGGCCGGCGGCCGCGACCTCGAGGTCGACCATCGGCCGGGCCGGAAGCTCGTGGAAGGCCCACCGCTCGAGGCGGCCGCCGGCGCCGCCGGGGCGCAGCTCGAGGGTGAAGAAGCCCTTGGGCTCGTGGCGCTCCGCGGCGCTGGTGCGCTCGATCGAGCCCGGGTAGAGGACGGGCGCGGCGAGCGCCCGCCCGGCGAGATCGGTGGTCAGAACCTGCCGCCGGTGGATGTGGCCGGCGAGGACGGCGGCGAAGCCGGCCGGGATGTCCCGGCCGCGGACGACGTCGGCGCCGCCCCGGAAGGTATAGCCGGAGGGTCCGACCCGCGCGCCTTCGACGGTCTGGTGGAGGCACAACAGGCGGATCCGCGCCGCGGCGTCGCGCCAGCCCGTCTCGGCGAGGAGGCGCGGGAAGCGCGCTCTCGCCTCCTGCCGCTGGAAGGGAAAGCCCGCCACGGCGACGGCCAGCCCGCCGGCCTCGAGGCGGACGGTGCGCGGCCGGTCGAGGATGTGCACTTGCGGGTGGGCGGCGAGCAGGGGGAAGGGGATCTGCGAGCGCTCGTGGTTGCCGGGCACGACGACCACCGGCACACCGAGCCCGGCGACCTCGACGAGCGGCGCGAAGGCGCGGTGGACGAGCTCGCGCCGCACCCGGCTGCGGAAGAGGACGTCGCCGCCGTGGACCACGAGATCCACCTCCCCGCGCCGCGCCGGCGCCAGGGCGCGCTCGAAGTTGGCGAAGAAATCGGGCCCGCGGCGCCGCCGCTCGACCCGCGGCCGGTGTGGCAGGTCGAAGCCGAGGTGGGTGTCGGCAAGCAGCAGGACCCGGAGCCGGCGCACGGCGGCATTGTAGCCAGGCGGCCGCGACGACACCTGGATCGGGAAACTCTCCGCCCGCGCCGGCCGTAGTGCCTATCCAGGTGGGAGAGGAGGCGGTATGCGAGGCAGGCACCGGATCTGGACGCTGATCCTCGGGTCGCTCGTCGCGACCGGGGCCGCGGCCAACGAGGTCTCTCTGACGCCCTGCCCCGACCAGTTCGGCGTGACGGCCCGTTGCGGCTGGGCCGAGGTCGCGGAGAACCGCGCTGCGCCCGAGGGACGGAGGATCCGCGTTCGGGTCGTGGTGCTGCCGAGCGCGGCGGCCGCGAGCGCCGAGCCGCTCGTCATGTTCCCCGGGGGACCCGGCCAGGCAACGCCCACCCTCATCCCGCTCGCTACCCAGGCCTACCCGCGGGTGCTCGAGAAGCGCGACGTCGTCCTCATCGGCCAGCGGGGCTCGGGCGAGTCGAACGCCATGCACTGCCTGACGGATCTCGCGTCGGATCCCGAGCGGGTGTTCGGTGCTCTGTGGCCGCGGGAAGCGATCCGCGAGTGCCACGAACGGGTACTGGAGCACGCCGACCCGAGCGAGTACACCACGGCCGACTACGTGGCCGACGTGGCGGAGGTTCTCGACGCGCTGGGCTACGGCAAGGTCGTCCTGTGGGGGGGCTCGGGCGGGACGCGGACGGCCCAGGCCTTCGTCCGCGAGCATCCGGAGCGGGTCGTCGCCGCCGTGCTCGACGGCGTGACGCCCATCGACTACCGGATGCCGCTGCCTTTCTCGGGCTACGCGCAGCGGGCGTGGCGGCGCGTCGTTGCCGACTGCGAGGCCCAGCCCGGATGCGCCGCGGCCTACCCCGAGCTCGAGGCCGACCTGAAGAGGGTCTTCGACCGCGTCGAGGCCGGCCCCGTGCCGACGACGATCGCGCGCGCGGACGGCGCGGCGGCTACGGTCGAGGTCCGGGCGGGCGATCTCGCCTACGCCCTGCGGGGGGTGCTGTACGGCGCGCGCACGATCCCGCGGCTGCCCGCCGAGGTGCACCACGCCGCCGCCACCGGCGACCTCTCGTACTTCGCGCAGGCGCTCTACGACCGGGCGAGCGCACTCCTCGGCGGCGTCGTCGCCGTCGGTCTGCATCTGTCGTCCTACTGCGCCGAGGACGTTCCGCGGCTGGCCGGCGTCGACGTCGCCGCCGAGACGGCCGAGACCTTCCTGGGCGGCTATCTCGTCGCCGAGTACCGCGGCGCCTGCGACAACTGGCCGGTCACGCCGGCGGCGCCGGACTGGTACCGCGACTTCTCGTCTCCGATCCCGACGTTGCTCGTCTCCGGCTACTACGATCCGTCGACCCCCGCCGAGGCCGCCGAGGCGGTCCGCCGCAGCTTCCCGAACAGCCGCCACGTCGTCGTCCGCGACCAGAGCCACGGCGCGGGCTTCACCTGTCTGCGCCCGGTCGTCGAGGAGTTCCTGCTCAGCGCGTCGCTCACCGACGTCGCCGACCCCTGTTCCGGCGAGCCGCTGGTGTTCGCGGTCGACGAGCCTTCGGCGCAGGAGTGAGCGGAGGCCCCGCCGGCGCGGCGGGTCCGCAGGCCGAGACTGCCGATCCGCAGCAGGTTCGGGGGTGAGTCTCCTTCGCTGCGGGTGGGTATAGTCGGTGCGCGGCGCAGGAGCGCCACGCAGGAGGGGCGACCATGTGGCGATCGGAAGGCGGTGCGGGCTGGCGGGTCAGGATCGGGTCGCTGATCGGGACGATGCTCCTGGCCGGCACGGTGTCGGCGCAGGCGCCCGCGGTAGTCGACGCCGAGCTCGTCGCGTACCCCGAGTATCCGAGCGAGACGCCCGCCGAGTTCGTGCCGGTCACCGAGGCGTTCGACCACGAGCGGCGCGAGGTGATGATCCCGATGCGCGACGGGGTGAAGCTCTTCACGGTGATCCTCGTGCCCAAGGGGGCCGAGCGGGCGCCGATTCTCTTGACCCGCACCCCCTACGACGCCGACGGGCTGACGACCCACGCCGAGAGCGCGCACCTCGGACCGGTGCTCCAGGGCTACGACAACGTGACCGACGTGATCGTCGACGACGGCTACATCCGCGTCGTCCAGGACGTCCGCGGCAAGCACGGCTCCGAGGGCGACTACGTGATGAACCGGCCCCTGAGCGGGCCGCAGAACCCCACCCCCGTCGATCACGCGACGGACACCTGGGACACGATCGACTGGCTGGTCGAGAACGTCCCCGAGACCAACGGCAAGGTCGGGATCCTCGGCATCTCGTACGACGGCTTCCTGCCGCTCATGGCGCTCGTCGACCCGCACCCGGCGCTCGCGGTGGCCGTGCCGATGAACCCGATGGTCGACGGCTGGCTCGGCGACGACTGGTTCCACAACGGCGCCTTCCGCCAGCAGATGATGCCCTACATGTACTCCCAGCAGGCGACCCGGGACTCGAAGCTCAAGTGGTGGAGCGCCCACTTCGACGACTACGACGCCTACCTCGCGGCCGGCTCGGCCGGCGCCCTGGGCCGCAGCCGCGGCCTCGAGCAGGTCGGCTTCTGGCGCAAGATCCTCGAGCACCCCGCCTACGACGCCTTCTGGCGCGATCAGGCGGTGGACCGGCTGCTCGCCGCGCGGCCGCTCGCGGTGCCGGTGATGCTCGTCCACGGGCTCTGGGACCAGGAGGACATCTACGGGGCGCCGGCGGTCTACCGGGCCCTCGAGCCCAAGGACACGGGCAACGATCGGGTGTTCCTGGTGATGGGTCCCTGGCATCACGGGCAGCAGATCCGCGACGGCAGCTCGCTGGGGGCGCTCGAGTTCGGCAGCGACACGGCGCTCTACTTCCGGCAGGAGATCCTGCGGCCGTTCCTGGCCCAGCACCTGATCGACGGCGCGCCCGCCGCGCGGCTCGCGCCGGTGGTGGCCTTCGAGACGGGCACGAACACCTGGCGCCATCTGGACGCGTGGCCCGCCGGGTGCGCTTCCGGCTGCACGATCGAAGCGACGCGCCTCTTCCTCGCCCCCGGCGCGCGGCTGGGGCTCGACCCGCCGGCGGACGCCGGAGCGCCGTTCGCGGAGTACGTCTCCGACCCCGCGAAACCCGTGCCCTTCCGCGCGCGGCCCATCCAGCCGGTCGGCGGGGGGCCCGGGCTGACCTGGCGCGAGTGGCTGGTCGACGACCAGCGCGAGGCCTCGGGGCGGCCCGACGTCCTGGCGTTCGTCTCCGACGTGCTCGCCGAGCCGCTGAAGGTGAGCGGCACGCCGAGGGTCCACCTCGTGGCCGCGACGAGCGGCACCGACTCCGACTGGGTCGTCAAGCTGATCGACGTCTACCCCGACGAGGTCGCCGCGCAGCCCGAGATGGGCGGCTACCAGCTGATGGTCGCGGCCGACATCTTCCGCGGCCGCTACCGCGAGAGCCTCGAGACGCCCGGGGCGCTCGCGCCCGGCGAGCCCCTGCTCTACCGCTTCGCGCTGCCGACGGCCCACCACGTCTTCCGCCGCGGCCACCGCATCATGGTGCAGGTCCAGTCGAGCTGGTTCCCGCTCTACGATCGCAACCCGCAGACCTTCGTGCCGAGCATCTTCTGGGCCGCGCCCGAGGACTTCGCCAAGGCGGTGCAGCGCGTCTATCACTCCCCGGACCACGCGAGCTACGTCGAGCTGCCCCTGGTCGTCACCGACTGACCTCGGGACGAATCGCGGTGCCCGGGGCGCCGGACGAGTCCCGAGGCCGCTCCGGTTGGCTCAGCTGCTCGGCCGGGTCGGGCCTTCGAGACCCGCGGATCGGCGCCCTCGCCACCAGAGGAGCGCTCGCCGCGACCCGCGGTGGGTGGCGACGAGGAGGGCGAGGCCGAGCGCGAGAGCGATGGGGACGATCCAGTAGCCGCCCCGGACCTCGCTTCCCGGGGGAATCGACCCGAAGACCCCGAACGCTCGCGGCAGCCCGTCCGCGACCAGGAGCCCGACGTTGCCGGGGAAGATCGGCTTGAGCGCCGCGACCGCGAAGAGCGAGAAGCCGATGGAGTACCCGCTCAAGAGGCCGAGCGCCAGCAGGAAGCCGAGCACCGTCGTGGTGGCCAGGTGCCAGAGCGCGCGGGCCATGGCGCCGGCCCTCCCGGTGGCGACCGCTTCGTCGATCAAGAGCTCGCCGGAGTAGGCCTGGGCGACCTTCGAGGGGTGGCCGAGCTCGGCCAGCACCGCCTCGAGCGCCGTTCGCTCGTCCGGCTCGGGCGCGACCTGGTCGAGGCGCTCGCGCAGGTGCGACTCGAGCTCGCGGAGAGCGTCGTCCATCGTCGTCCGTGGCATGAACGTCTCGAGCGAGCGCTTCAGGATGAACAGGTAGCCCCGCACGCGGGCCTCGCTTGCCTCACTCAGTCTCATCGCCGCTTCCTTTCTCGCGCTCGATCAGGCGGTCGATCTTGCGCCGGAACGAGGTCCAGTGGCCGATCATGGTCGCCAGCGCCTTCCGGCCCTCGCCGCTCAGCCGGTAGTACTTGCGCGGGTGCGGCGTCTCGCCGGCTACCCACTCGGCCTCGACGAGGCCGCTGCTCGTCAGGCGGGCCAGGATCGGGTAGATCGTCCCCTCGGTGACCACCAGGTCGGTCGATGCCTGGAGATGCCGGATGATCTCCAGGCCGTAGCGGGCGGTGGACGAGACGGAGAGCAGGATGGCCAGATCGAGGCCGCCGCGCCGCAGCTGCTCGCGCCACGTCTCCAGGGCAGGTAGCGGGGTCAAGGTTCGAGGCTCGGTGTCTCGTCGCGCCATGATTTCTGAAGACATTATATCTTGCGTCACAAGGTATCTACGCGTCAGCTCTCCCGTGGTTGCAGCCGGGGGGTTGCAGCCGGGGGCGAGTGGGGCCGTCGGTCGACGATGCCGTCCTTGTGCGGCCGGTCGAGAGTCACCTCGACCATGCCGGCAGCGCGGGGGAGGTAGTAGCATCGGGCCGTGGCACGGCGGATCGAGATCGCGCCGGCGACGACGGCGGCGGACGTGGCGGAGGTTCGCCGGCTCTTCATCGAGTACGCCGACTCGCTCGGCTACGAGCTGTGCTTCCAGGGCTTCGACCGGGAGATCGACCAGCTGCCCGCCGTGTACGGGCCGCCGTGCGGGCGCATGCTGCTCGCCAGGGTCGACGGTGAGGTCGCGGGCGGCGTCGCCCTTCGGCGGCTCGACGACGCGACCTGCGAGATGAAGCGCCTGTTCGTCCGCCCGAGCCACCGCGGCCTGGGGCTGGGGCGGCGCCTCGCCGTGGCCCTCGTCGCCGCCGGCCGCGAGCTCGGGTACGCGCGGCTGCGGCTCGATACCCTGCCGGCGATGACCGCGGCGCGGCGCCTCTACGCCGATCTCGGGTTTCGCGAGATCGAGCCGTACTACGAGAACCCGATCGCCGGCGCGCGCTACCTCGAGCTGCGCTTCGACGGCGAGCCGGACTGACGGGACGGGGACCGGCGAGAGCCCGCCGAGCAGCCTGCCGGGCCATGGCACCTGCGATGGGGCGCCGAGGAGCTCGAGCCCCCCGTCGGGGCCGCGGATCGCCGCGCGGCGCGGTCCCCTCGGGGGAGCTCGTCCCGCTGCCGGATCGCTAGTCGTGGTGGCGCCGGCTGCGGGAGCGCGCCGCCCCGCCGTGGCCGCGGCGGTCGTCGCCGCGCCAGCGGCGGTCGGAATCGGAGTCCGAGTCGTCGTCGCGCCGGTGGTCCCAGTAGCCGTGGCGGTCGTCGAAGCGCCGGATCTCGTAGCGGGGGTCGTAGCGGTAGTAGGAGTAGCCCGGCCGGTAGGGGATGTAGGGGCGCGGGGCGTAGTAGAAGCCGCCGTAGGGGAGCGCCGCCCACGCGGAGTAGGGATTGAAGCCGTAGCGGTGGAAGTGCTCGTGAACCAGCGGGCAGTCGGGGTGGTGGTAGTAGAGGTTGTCGCGGATGTAGCAGGCCGAGCCGCATCGGAAGCCGCGATAGCTCAGGTGGCGGCCGGTCCGGTAGAAGTAGCTCGGGCCGCGGCGGTAGCGGTCGAAGTCGGCGAAGCCGAGCGAGAAGCCGATGCCGCCGACCGAGAAGTCGGCGCCCACGAACCAGCGCGAGCTGGCCTCGGCGGGCGCGGAGGCTCCGGTGAGCGGGACGAGAAGGACGGCCAGGGCGAGAGACGGGACGAGTCGGTTCATGGGTTCACCTCCTGGGCTCTGGAAGGTTTCATGATCCGTGCCGGAATCGTCAAGTTCCTCAAAAAAAAGGAACTTACGCATCCTTCGGGTGCTCTGGACCGAACGACTCGTCCTCTTGGGAGGACGCCGTGGACGCGCCGCCGTCGCCGCCGCCGGGCGGCCGGCGGCCCGCTCGCCCCCGTCGCCGGCCGCGGCGAGCACCGCGTTCGCGAGCCTGGGATCTCGCCGCCCCGATCGCGAGCCTGAGGTCCGTGAGCCGCAGGGAGGCGGCGAAGGGAGTACACTGGGCCCAGTACTCGTGTGGCTTCCCTAGCCACGACCGCAGCCCGGGCGCTTCTGCCGGGGTTGCCCGACCCCCTGGAAGGAGTTGCCCCATCGCAAGACCAGGACCGCAGACCCAAGCGAAGCGCCAGCGCGAGCAGAAGAAGAGAGAGAAGCGCCTGGCCAAGAAAGAGAAGATGGACCTGAGGCGGGCGCGGAAGCGCGCCGGCGCCGAGAGTTCCGTCTTCAGCGGCGCCGACGAGCCCCAGGCCACGAGCCCCGGCTAGCAGCGGGACCCGGCTCGGCGCTCCACCCGGGCCGAGCGCTCACCGTCCTACCTGTCGTCGCGATCGGCCCACCTGCGCAGGCGGGTGGGCGGTGCGCCGTGCGGGTGGGGCACCGGGTGCGGGCTTTGTCTACACTTCCGCCGGTATCGCCGGAGGCCGTCGAGAGTGTTTCCCATCCGCGAGTCCCGCCCCCTGGCGCCCGGCGTCCGGCTCTTCCGGATCGTGGCGCCGCGCATCGCGCGCAAGCGCCAGGCCGGGCAGTTCGTCATCGTCCGCCTGCATGCCGACGGCGAGCGCATCCCGCTCACGATCGCCGACTCCGATGCCGCGGCGGGCACCATCACCCTGATCGTCCAGGGGATCGGCAAGACGACGAAGCTGATGAACTCGCTCGCCGCCGGGGACGCCATCCTCGACGTCGTCGGTCCGCTGGGGAGGGCTTCCGAGGTCGAGCGCTTCGGCACGGTGGCGGTGCTGGGCGGCGGCGTCGGCGCCGCCATCGCCTATCCGACTGCCGTGGCCCTGGGGCGCGCCGGCAACGAGGTGCTGACGATCCTCGGCGGCCGCAGCCGCGAGCTGGTGCTCCTCGAGGCCGAGCTCGCCGCCGTCTCCGCCGAGCTGGTCGTGACGACCGACGACGGCTCGTACGGCCGCCGTGGTCTCGTGACCGGGCCGCTTCTCGAATGGCTGGAGTCGGGGCGGCGCATCGACCGCGTGCTGGCCATCGGCCCGGTGCCGATGATGCGCGCGGTGGCCGAGGTCACCCGCCCCTGGGCCGTGCCGACGATCGTCTCGCTCAACTCGATCATGGTCGACGGCACCGGCATGTGCGGCGGCTGCCGGGTCCTGGTCGGCGGCGAGAGCCGGTTTGCCTGCGTCGACGGACCCGAGTTCGACGCCCACGAGGTCGACTTCGCGGTGCTCGCGCAGCGCAACGCCATGTACCGGGACGCCGAGAGCCGGTCGCTCTCGGACTTCCTGGCCGATCCGGGCGGCGAGGTCGAGAAGGTCCGCCACGACTGCCGGCGCGCGGCCGCGCGGGAAGAGGAGCTCGCGACGAGCCTTGTCGAGGTGCCGCGATGACGGCGCAGCGGCCGTCGGTCAAGGAGCGGGTCAAGCTGCCGCGCCAGCCGATGCCGGAGCGCGCGGCGAACGCTCGCGTCCGCGACTTCGGCGAGGTGAATCTCGGTTACGACGCGGCGCTGGCGCTCGCCGAGGCCGTGCGCTGCCTCGAATGCGCCAGCCCCAAGTGCGTGGGCGGCTGCCCCGTCGGCGTCAAGGTCTCCGAGTTCGTGGCGCTGGTGGCGGCGGGCGATCTCCTCGCGGCCGCCGCCAAGGTGCGCGAGGACAACGCCCTGCCGGCGGTCACCGGCCGCGTCTGCCCGCAGGAGGACCAGTGCGAGGGCGTGTGCCCGCTCGGCAAGCGCGGCTCGCCGCTCGCCGTCGGCCATCTCGAGCGCTTCGTCGCCGACTACGAGCGGCGGGTCGGGGAGATCGGCCTGCCGCCCATCGCGGCGCCGACGGGGCGGAGCGTAGCGATCGTCGGCAGCGGCCCGGCGGGGCTCTCCTGCGCCGGCGACCTCGTCCAGCGCGGCCATCGGGTGCGCGTCTTCGAGGCCCTGCACGAGCTCGGCGGGGTGCTGGTCTACGGCATCCCCGAGTTCCGGCTGCCCAAGGAGATCGTGCGCCAGGACGTGGAATCGCTGGCCGCCATGGGCGTCGAGTTCGAGACCAACGTCGTGGTCGGCAAGACCGTCACGGTCGACGAGCTGATGCGCGAAGAGGGCTACGACGCGGTGTTCCTCGCCACCGGCGCCGGGCTGCCGCGCTTCCTCGGCGTGCCCGGCGAGCACCTGAACGGCGTCTGCTCGGCCAACGAGTTCCTGACCCGGGTCAACCTCATGAAGGCCTACCGTTTCCCGCAGGCCGACGAGCCGCTCTTCGACTGCCGCGGCCGGGACGTGGCGGTGATCGGCGGCGGCAACACGGCGCTCGATTCGGTGCGCACCGCGCTGCGGCTCGGCGCCCGCCGCGGCTCGATCCTCTACCGCCGCTCGCGCGAGGAGATGCCGGGGCGGGCGGAGGAGATCCACCACGCGGAGCAGGAGGGCGTCGAGTTCCAGTTCCTCGTCAACCCGGTGGAGTTCGTGGGCGACGAGGCGGGGGCTCTCGTGGCGGCGCGCTGCCAGCGGATGGAGCTCGGCGAGCCCGACGATTCCGGCCGCCGCCGCCCGCTGCCCATCCCCGGCTCCGAGTTCGAGCTGCCGCTGGCGCTGGCCGTCATCGCCGTCGGCACCACGGCCAATCCGATCGTCCAGTCGACGACCCCGGATCTCGCGACCCGTCGCGGGGGCTACATCGCGGCCGACCCGCGGACGCTGGCGACCAGCAAGCCGGGTGTCTTCGCCGGCGGCGACATCGTCACCGGCGCCGCGACCGTCATCCTCGCCATGGGCGCCGGCCGCACCGCCGCGGCCGGGATCCACGAGTACCTAGACGCCGAGCCTGGGCGCCGAGCGTGAGACCCGCGAGGGCGTTCCGGCCTAGCGGCCGCGGCAGGGCCGCGCGTGCACGTGTAGGATACGTGCATGACGAGGAAGCTGACCGAGACGGGCCGCGCAGCAGAGACGAGCCTGCGGGAGCTCGTCGCCCGCGGTCTGCGGCGCGAGCTCGGCGCGGCGGGAGCAGGTCGAGGGGGTGGCGGCCGGGCCCTGCGCTTGCCGGTCGTCGACGGTGGCCTGCCGCCGGGCCTCGACCTGAGCGATCGGACCGCGATGCACGCGTGGCTGCGCGGCGATTCGTGATCGCCCTTCCCGGCTCCTGCGCGTGGCGGCGGGCCTCGACGTGACCGGGACGCGCGTCTTCGATCTGCAGATCGCGCTGACCGCGTTCGACAACGGCGCCGCCGAGATCTGGACCCGCGATCGCGGCTTCCGCTCGGTTCCTGGCCTCACCGCGATCGACCCCTTGGCCGCGCCATAGACCCGCCGCGATCGCCGGGGTGGCGGGTCGGCCGCCCCGGGGGGTGGTGCGCGGCGGCGAGCGGTGCCCGATCATGGGGCAGCAGCCAGCAGCCCGTGGAGAGCTCCTGATGGCTAGCCTGCGACTCGGCATCGACTTGGGCTCGGTCGCCGTTCATCTGGCGGTGGTCGAGCCCGGAGGCGAGGTGCTGTGGGGGCGCTCGCGCGCCTACGAGGGCGCCGCCCTGCCGGTGCTCGGCGCCCTCGTCGACGAGCTGGTCGCCGATCTCGGTGGCGATCTCGGTGCCGGCGAGTCCCGTCGCGACCACCGGGTGCGGGTTGGACTCACCGGCGGGGCGCGGGATCTCCTCGGGGAAGGCTGCCGCGGCGCCGTCGCCGCGGGGGAGGTCGTCGCCGGCGCCCGCGGCGCCGCGGCGGTGTGTCCCGGCGCCCGCTCGGTGATCGAGATCGGCGGCCAGCTCTCGCGCTGGATGGCGCTCGCCGACGGGGGCAGCGGCGAGCTCGTCGACTTCTCGCTGTCGCAGCCCTGCGCCGCCGGCGCCGGCGTCTTCCTCGAGCAGCAGGCGGGCCGCCTGGGGCTAGAGATCGCCGGGCTCGCCTCTCTCGCCGCCGGGGCTCCCCGGGGGGCCGCGGTGGCCGGCCGCTGCGCGGTCTTCGCCAAGACCGACATGATCCACCTGCAGCAGAAGGGCACTCCGGTGGCGGAGATCGCCTTCGGCCTCTGCCTGGCCTTGGTCCGCAACCTCCAGGCGACGCTGCTGCGGGGCAAGCGGCTGCGGCTGCCGCTGGCCTTGATCGGCGGCGGGGCGCTCAACCAGGGCGTGGTCCGCGCCGTGCGGCAGGTCTTCGCCCTCGAGCGGCGGGCCCTCGTCATCCCCGATCCGCCCACGGTGGCCGCCGCGGTCGGCGCGGCGCTGCTGGCGGCGGGCGGCGCGCCGGTGGGTCTCGACGAGCTGCGACGCCTGCTGCGCGGGCACCGGGCGGCTCCGCCCCCGCTGCCGCGCCTGCCCGCCCTCGAGCCCCCGCTCGGAGCCGCTCCCGAGGCGGAGCCCGGGGGGGAGGGACTGGGCGAGACCGCGGTCGTCCTCGGGGTCGACGTCGGCTCGGTCTCCACCAACCTCGCCCTGGTGACCGTGGACGGCCGGCTGGTCGACGGCGTCTATCTGCGCACTCGCGGGCGGCCGCTCGAGGCCGTGCGGGAGGGGCTCGCGATCCTCCATGGCCGCCATCGCGGCCGGATCCTGGTGCTCGGCGCCGGTGCCACCGGCTCCGGGCGGCACCTGGCGGGCTGGCTGATCGGCGCCGACGAGGTCCGCAACGAGATCACGGCCCAGCTGCGGGCGGCGGTGGCCGTGCTTCCCGACGTCGACACGGTGCTCGAGATCGGCGGCCAGGACTCGAAGTACATCCAGGTGAGAGATGGTCACATCGTGGACTTCACGATGAACAAGATCTGCGCCGCCGGCACCGGGTCGTTTCTCGAGGAGCAGGCCGAGAGGTTGGGGATCCGGATCGAGGAGGAGTTCGCCGAGCGCGCCTTGCGCGCGCCGTCGCCGGTCGATCTCGGCAGCCGCTGCACCGTGTTCATGGACAGCGAGGTCGCTCGCGCGCTGCGCCACGGGGCCGCGAGCGACGACATCGTCGCCGGCCTCGCCTTGTCGGTGGTGCGCAACTACCTCGACCGGGTCGTGGCGGGGCGACCGATCGGCCGGCGGGTGTTCTTCCAGGGCGGGACGGCGTCGAACCGGGCGGTCGTCGCGGCGCTCGAGCAAAGCCTCGGGCGGCCGGTCCAGGTCCATCCCTGGAACCGCCTCTCGGGGGCCGTCGGCGCCGCGCTGCTGGTTCTCGACCGACGGGCGACGCGGCGGCCAGCCGAGAGCACCCGGTTCAAGGGCTTCACCGCGTGCAGCGGCGAGATCGACCGCAGCTTCGAGTGCCCGCTGTGCTCCAACCGCTGTCAGGTGAACCGCTTGCGCTCGGGCGCCGAGAGCTTCTTTTTCGGCGACACCTGCGAGCGCTACACCAGCAAGGCGGCGGCGCCCGCCGGCGGCGCCGCCGCCGAGGACCATCTGGCGGTGATGGAGGCGGCGCTGCTCGAGGAGGCCGGTCTGGCTGCCGGAGCCGACGGCGCCGTCGACCCCACGAGCGCCGTGGGCATCCCGCGGGCCGGGCTCGCCCTCGCCTGGCTGCCGGTGTGGGCGGCGCTGGTGCGGGCGGCGGGCAGGCAAGCGGTGCTCTCGGCTCCGAGCTCGCCGTCCATCCTGGCGGCGGCGCTCGGCGACATCCGGGCGGAGACCTGCCTGCCGGTCAAGATGGCCCACGGCCACGTGCGCGATCTGCTCGCCCGCGGGGTCCGGACGATCCTCCTTCCCTCCGTGCTGTCGGTGCCGCCCGGCCCGGCGGATTCGTCCCCCGCCGGCCACACCTGCCCCTACACCCACTACCTGCCGTTCATGGTCCGGGCCGCCCTCGGGGTGGAGCTTCTCGCCCCCCGCGTCGAGCTCGCCGAAGAACGGATCCTCGAGCCCGAAGGGCTCGCCGCCCGGCTGGGCATCGAGCCCGACCTCCTGCAGGCGGCCCTGGCCGCTGGCCTGCGCGCCCAGGAGCGGTTCCGCGGGCGCATGCGGGCCCTCGGACGGCAGCTGCTCGCGCGCCGCGGCGATCGGCTGGTGGTCGTTCTCGGCAAGCCCTACAACCTCCTCGACCCGTTCCTCAACCTGGGCCTGGGGCGCCACCTGGTCCGCCTCGGACTGCCCTTCATGCCCATGGAGTGCCTGCCGCTCGACGAGGTGAGTCTCGACGAGCGGTGGTCCGAGCTTCCCTGGGGCACCAATCGGGACTACGTACGGGCGGCGCTTTTCGCGCGCGACGATCCCCGCCTGTTCCCCCTGGCCATTTCGAGCTTCGGCTGCGGGCCGGACGGGTTCACCGTGCGCCATCTCGAGGCGCTGCTCGAGAACCGGCCCCAGCTCGTCCTGGAGGTCGACGAGCACCGCGCCGAAGCCGGGCTGATCACCCGGTTGGAAGCCTTCGCGGACGAGATCGACGCCTTCTGCCGGCGGCGGACCGGGTCCGCGGTGCGCCGCGGCCCCGCCCGCGGGGAGACCCGCCGGACGCCGGCCAGCCGTCGCTACTTCCTGCCCCACTTCGCCGATCACGTCCACGCCTACGCCGGCGCTCTGCGCCGGGCCGGTCACGAGGCCGTCGTCCTGCCGCCGCCGGACGAAGCGAAGCGCCGGCTCGGCGCCCGGATGGCCTCCGGCCGGGAGTGCCACGTGTTCAGCATTCTTGCCGGCGACCTCTCCAGCCTGGCGAGCGCCGGCGGGTCGCGGGAGGGAGACGCCTTCCTCTTCCCCGGCACCGCCGTCCCCTGCCTCCTGCCCCAGTACCGCGATGCCATGCTGCACGGGCTGCGCGGGCTGGCCCCGCCGCGGATTGACGTCGTCACTCCCCACACCACCGAGCACTTCTCGTCGCTGCTCGGCTTCCACGGGCTCTACCTCTTCTGGCAGGGCCTGGTGGCGGTCGATCTCCTGCTCAAGGCAGCCTGCTCGCTGCGACCGTACGAGCTCGAGCCCGGGCGGACGGACGCCGTCCACCGGGCCAACCTGCGGCGCGTCGAGGAAGCGGTGGAGAGCGGCGGTCTCGAGCAGGCGGTGCGCCGCGCCGGCGAGGACCTCGCCGCGATCGCCATCGACCGCTCGCCTCCGCGGCCCGCGGTCGGCGTGGCGGGCGACGTCTACACGCGGGTCAACGGCTTCGCCAGCGACGATCTCTTCCGCCGGCTGGAGTCGCTCGGCTGCGAGGTCTGGCCCGCCCCCACGCTGGTCGACACGGTCGACTTCACCGCGTCACGCTGGGCGCGGCAGGCGCGGCGGCAGTGGCGGATTCGCGAGCTCCTGACGGCCACGCTGCTCGAGGCCCTGCGCCATCACGCGGCGGCGCGGGTTCGCGGCGCCCTCGTCATGGCCGCCCGTCCCGAGCCGACCTATGCGCAGGTCCTCGCGGCGACCGCTCCCTATGCCCCGCCGGAGGCGAACTACCTGGCGCTGCTCAACCTGTCGAAGATGATCGACTTCGCGCGCCACGGCGCGTCCGGAGTGGTCAACGCGATCTGCCTCAACTGCATGGTGGGGACGATCTCGGCCTCGCTGCTCGACCGCCTGCGAGCGGACCACGACGACGTCCCGATGACGACCCTCGTCTACGGCGACGGCACCGGCGGCTCGGGCGAGGCTCGTCTCGAGGCGTTCGCGCACCAGGTCCATCGCTACCACGCCCGGCGCCGGGAGGCGAGCGGGGCGCCGTCGATCGCCCGCGCGGCGACCTGACGCCGGACCCTCTCGAGCACCTCCGGGAGCCGGCGGACGACCGAGCACCCGGTGCGATGCGGCGCGCCGATGTGGGAAGATCTGTAGTACCTTGTTTTCAACTCGCATGGGATCGAGGGTGCCATCCCCATTCGAGTCAACCCCTCGAGGGCGTCGTCGGGAGCGGCGCGGCGGTGGACCGCGCGGGCGGGCGATGAGCTGAGAATGGCAGAGAACGACGTCTTCGTCAGCTACGCGCACATCGACAATCAACCGCTGGTTCCCGACCAGGAGGGGTGGGTCTCGAGCTTCCACCACTCGCTGAAGGTCCGCCTCGGGCAGTTGCTGGGCCGCGAGCCGCGAGTGTGGCGCGATCCCAAGCTGCAGGGCAACGACGATTTCGCAGGCGAGATCGCCGACCGCTTCGCGAGCGTCTCGACGATGGTCTCCGTGCTGTCGCCGCGTTACGTGCGGTCGGAGTGGTGTCTGCGAGAGCTCACCGGCTTCCTCGACGCGAAGCGGCGAGGGGGCGATCTGACGATCGCGAACAAGAGCCGTCTCTTCAAGGTGACGAAGACCCCGATTCCTCTCGAGAGCCAGCCGGAGGAGATCCGCGGCCTGTTGGGCTACGACTTCTTCTCCCTCGATCCCGAGACCGAGCGGGTCCGTGAGTACAACCTCTTCTCGGGACCGGAGCGAGAGCGCAAGTACTGGTCGGCCCTCGACGATCTGGCCTCGGACATCGCTCGGCTCCTGGAATCGGAGGCCGCCGCCGCGGAGGGTGCTCCGGCTCCGGCCATGAAGTCCCCGGCCGAGGGTTCCGGCAAACGGGTCTTCCTCGCGGAGGCGACCTTCGGGCTCAGGGAAGCGCGAGACGCCGTCAAGCGCGACCTCGTCCAACGCGGCTACACGGTCGAGCCGCAGGAGGCCCTGCCACCCGTGGCTTCGGAGATCGCCCGCCGGGTGCCCGAGATCCTCGCCCGGTGCCAGCTGTCGGTTCACCTCATGGGGAAGAGCTACGGCGTGGTTCCCGAAGGCGCCAACCACTCGCTCGCCGACCTTCAGAACCGGCTCTCCATCGAGCGGGCCGCCGGCGCCGGCTTCGATCGCGTCGTCTGGATCCAGCCTGGCGTCGAGGCGGAGGACGAGCGACAGCGCAGCCTGCTTCAAGCCCTGCGCACCGACCCGGCCACTCTCGGCGGCGCGGATCTCTTCGAGACCTCGCTCGAGGAGCTCAAGGCGGCCATCCTCGGCAAGCTGGCGCCGAAGGTGACCGCCAACGGCGGGTCGAGGGCCGCCGCGGCCGGCGGGGACGGCCCGAGCCTGGTCTACCTGATCTGCGACCGCAAGGACATCGACGAGGTGCGAACGGTGGGGGATCTACTCTACGACCGCGGCCTCGAGGTCGCGCTGCCGATCTTCGAGGGGGAGGCCTCCGAGGTCCGGACGGACCACGAGGAGAATCTCAAGATCTGCGACGCAGTCCTCATCTACTACGGCCATGCGAAGTCGCTCTGGCTGCGCTCCAAGCTCCGCGAGCTCAAGAAGATCGCCGGCTATGGCCGCACCGAGCCGATGCGCGCGAAGGCGATCCTGGTGGCCCAGCCGGCATCGCCGGAGAAGGAGCAGTTCCGGACCCACGAAGCGGTCGTCATCAAGTGTCCGGACAGCCTCTCGGTCGAGTCGCTCGAGCCTTTCCTGGCGGCGGTGGAGGCATAGGAGACGATCATGGCAGTTTCGAACGCCACGACGACGTTCAATCCGTTTCCAGGCCTGAGACCGTTCGAGCCGGGGGAGGACCACCTCTTCTTCGGCCGCGAGTCGGAGGTGGACGAGCTGCTGGCACGTCTCGACAGGTCTCGATTCCTCACCGTCGTCGGAGCGTCCGGCAGCGGCAAGTCGTCTCTCGTGCGCTCCGGTCTGATCCCCTATCTCTACAGCGGCTACCTCGCCGCGGCCGGATCCTCCTGGCGGATCGCGATCCTGCGTCCGGGCGACGATCCGCTCGGCAACCTCGCCGCCAGCCTCGGCGATCCGGAAGTGCTGCCAGCCGACGGCACGCCCCACGCCACGCGCAGCGCCATCATCGAGGCGACGCTGCGCCGTGGCGGCCAGGGTCTGACGGAGGCCGTCCGGCAATCCGGGCTCCCCGAGGACGAGAACCTGTTGATCCTCGTCGATCAGTTCGAGGAGATCTTCCGCTTCAAGCGCAGCGCCGCGCGGCTCGCCTCCACAGACGAATCGACCGCCTTCATGACCCTGCTTCTCGAGGCTTCGAGGCAGCAGCAACGTCCGATCTTCGTGGTGCTCACGATGCGCTCCGACTTCCTGGGCAACTGCACGGAGTTCCAGGATCTGCCAGGCGCGATCAACCGCGGCCTCTACTTGATCCCGCGGATGACGCGCGAAGAGCGGCGCTCGGCGATCACCGGCCCGGTGGCGGTGGGTGGCGCCGAGATCGCCGAGCGGCTGGTTCTCCGGCTGCTCAACGACGGCGGCGACGACCCCGATGAGCTGCCGATCCTCCAGCACTCCCTGATGCGGACCTGGGACTATTGGGAGCGCAACCACATCGATGACGAGCCCCTCGATCTGCGTCACTACGAGGCCATCGGTACGACCCGCGAAGCGCTGTCCCTGCACGCCGAAGAAGCACTCGTGGAGCTCGGCACCGAGGGGGCGATCGACGGCGCCGAGAAGCTCTTCAAGTGCATCACCGAGAAGGGTATCGACGGCCGCGGGATCCGCCGTCCGTCGAGCGTGGCGGAGATCTGCGCCGTGACCGGCCTGTCGGAATCGGAGGTGCGCAGGGTGGTCGAGGTCTTTCGCAGCCCGGGGCGCTCGTTCCTCATCCCTCCGGTCGGCAAGGAGCTGCGGTCGGATTCCGTCGTCGACATCTCGCACGAGAGCCTGATGCGAGTCTGGACCCGGCTGCGCAGGCTCGTGGATCAGGAGGCCCAGGGCGCCCAGGTCTACCTGCGTCTGGCGGCGGCGGCGGCGCGCTACCAGGATGGCCAGGGCGGGCTGCTGCGCGATCCCGAGCTGCAGCTGGCGCTCAGCTGGCGCGAGTCGGCCCAGCCCACCGAGGCCTGGGCGCAGCGCTACGACCCCTCGTACGAGCGCGCCGCGACGTTCCTCGAGCTCAGCCGCGCGGAGCGCGAGCGCGAAATGGCCCGCGAGGATCAGCGCCGCAGGCGCAAGCTGCGAGGGTTGCGGATGGTCGCGCTGGGTTCGGCGTTGGCGGTCGGCGTCATCCTTGTTCTCTTCGGCTGGGCGCTGGTCGCCAAGGGCCAGGCCGACGAAGCGCTCGGTCGTGCCGAAGTGGCGGTAGCGCGCGAGGCCAGGGCCAAGGAGGAAGCGCTCGCGAGCGAGGAGGAGGCCTTGCGCAGCAAGCGGCGGGCCGAAGAGGACAGGGCACGGGCACTCTCGGCCCAGGCGGCCGAGAGGCTTGCGCGGGAGAAGGCCGTCGCCAGCGAGCAGACGGCGCTGCGTGCCCAGAGCCGGGCCGAGGAGGAGAGGGCGCGAGCGCTCGAGGCGCAGGCGCTGGAAGCGAGGGCCAGGCGGGAAGCGGCTCGCAACGAGCAGCTCGCCCTCAAGAGCCAGGGTGAAGCGGAGCAGGCGGCCCGACAGGCGCGCGCTGCCGAGGCCAAGACCCAGCGACTCCGGCGGCTCGAGCTCGCCCGCCGCCTGGCGGTGAGCGTGCCCCGTCTCGCAGCCGAGGAGGGTCCAGAGCTCGCCGCGCTGATCGCGGTCGAGGCCTACCGCCTCAATCGGTCGAGCGAGGGAGAGCCCCGCAACGCGGAGATCTACGATGCCCTCCTGGGCGCTGTGTCGAAGCTCGATCCGACCCGCGGGCGGCTCCCCGGGCATGACGATCAGGTCCGGGCGTTGGCGGTGGCTGCCGATGGCTCGATCCTCGTCTCGGGAGACGACAGCGGGCAGATCCACGTTCTCGACCCGAGTGCTCCCGCCATGAAGCCGCTCTCCCTGGCGCCGGGCGCCGGCGTGCGCTCCCTCGCCCTCGATGCCGAGGGTGGGCGCCTCGCAGTGGGCGACGTCGAGGGGCGTGTCCGGATCCTCGCGCTCGGCGCCTCTCCCGCGGAGACGGAAGTCTTCTTCGAACCGGGAGCGATCGTCTCCGCGCTCGCCTTCTCGTCTTCCGGCACGCTTGCCGCAGGACTTTCCAGCGGCCGGGTACGGGTGTGGAGCGAAGCGGCCGATCCCGCGTCGGGCAGCGATCTCGAGATCTCGGGAAGGGTCACGGCGGTCGACTTCGCTCCCGACGCGAGCCTGCTGGCGGCCGCCGGAGGAGAGGGCCTCGTCCGCGTGTGGCAAGCCGCAGACGGGGCGTTTCGCCGCCGCTACGAGCTCTCGCTCGCCACGGTCGTCGGCGGGCGCGGCGGCGGCGACCCGGGTCTGACCGACGTCCGGTCGCTCGCCTTTCACCCCGCCGGAGACGTCGTCGCCGTCGGCAACTTGCGCGGCGACGTCTTCCTCTGGCAGCTCGGCTCGAACGCCGCGCCGCGCCGCCTCGTCGGCCACCGCTCGAGCGTCAACTCGTTGCGCTTCGCCAGAGATGGCGAGCTCCTCGCTTCGGCGGGCTCCGACGGTACCGTGAGGATCTGGTCGGGTCCCCTCTACGAGAGCGATCCGCTCGTTCTTTCCGGCCACGACTCCTGGGTCTGGGCGGTCGCCTTCCACCCGGACGTCCGGCGGCTCTTCTCCGGCGGCGCCGACGGCGCGGTCCGCAGCTGGGCCACCGGCAGCGAGGAGCTCGTCGCCGCGATCTGCTCGCGCCTGTCGCGAAGTCTAACCAGCGCGCAATGGGCGCGCTTCTTCCCCGAGGATCTCCCCTATGAGGCAACCTGTCCTTAGGAGTCGAGCCACGAAAGGCCTGGCGCGGCGCCGGCGAGGCCTGCTGCCGATCGCGGTGGTCGCCTTCCTCCTGGGTGCGGGCGGGCTGCGAGCCCAGGCCTCCGGCGAGGGCGTCGCTTGCGACCTCGACGGCGCCGAGGATTCCTACCGACTCGGCCGGTTCGACCTCGTTCTGGAGACCGTTGGCGAATGCTACGAGCGCTTGCGTGGGCGGGATCGAACCGAAGCCGAGATCCTGCTCGCCAAGGCCCATCTCGGACGCGACGAGTTCGAGATGGCGGAGACCTGGATCGCGCGTGTGCTCGATGAGCTCCCGGCCTACGAGCCCGCCCGCGCCGACCCCCCACGCCTCAAGCGCCTCGTGGCCCAGCTCAAGTCGAGCGGCGCGACGGTGGTCGTGAGCTCAGTCTCCAAGACCAGTGAGAGTCTCCGCGAAGCGCCGGCCACCGTCGAGGTGATCACCGGCGAGCAGATCGCCCGCCGCGGGTATCTCGATCTCGCAGCGGTGCTTCATGACCTGCCCGGGTTCGACATCTCGCGCGGCAACGGAATTCTCTACTCCAACGTCTATCCTCGCGGCTATCGCTCCGACAGCACCGACCGGACCCTGTTTCTCGTCGACGGCGTCGAGGAGAACGATCTGTGGTCGAACATCGCCTACGTCTCTCGCCAGTATCCGTTGCGCAACATCGAGCGCGTGGAGGTGATCTACGGGCCCGCCACGACGATGTACGGTCCCAACGCCTTCGTCGGCGTCATCAACGTGATCACCAAGGACCCCGAGAATCTGACGCCGGAGGGCGAATCGTTCTTCTACGACGTCGAGGTCGGCGGTGCCGAGCTGGGCACGAGCTTCGTCGACGCTCTCGTCGCCGGTCGCGTGCTGGGCAAGGTCGCGTTCTCTCTCGCCGCGCGTACCTACACCTCGGACGAGCTCGACCTCTCCGGCTTCTCGGGGCCGCGCTTTCTGCCCGGAGACCCGGCGACGCCGTCGTCCGTTCGCTACTGGGACTACGATCCCGGCTTCTACGACCTCTACTTCGATCGCGGCGGCTACGATCATCTGGGTGAGGGTGCCGCGCTCGCCCGCGACCTCGACAAGGCTGCGCTGTCGAGCCTCGGCGCTCCCCTGCGGTTCTCGGATCGCACCGATGACTGGCTGATCCACGGCCGGATCTCCGTCTCCCGCAAGTTCACGGCCGGCTTCCAGACGTGGCGGCGCGAGGAGGGCTTTACGAGCTGGTTTACCGACCAGCTGTTCACCGGCGCCGACAGCGGCACCCTGTGGATCCCCAGCCAGCTCTTCTTCTACGCCAAGTACGCGGACGACCTGATTCCGGGGCGGCTCGGTCTCACGGTGTTCAGCCGCTTCAAGCGGCACAAGCTGGCCGACGGCACGGGCGAGCTGCAGCTGCGCAACTACAGCAAGGGCAGCCTCGACGCCGAGGATCTCGCCAACGGGATACCCGCGTACTTCCAGACGACCGAGTACAGCCAGTCTTCCCAGCAGTTCAGGAACGAGATCACCCTGAACTGGCGACCGTCGAGCAGGCTCAGCCTGGTCGGCGGTCTCGAGGTGCGGACGAGCCAGATTCAAGGCGACTACAACCTGAGGTTCGAGCGTCCCGCAGGCGTTGGCTTTGCCAACGCCCGCGAGCAGCCCTTCTTTTGCGTCACGAGCGGGGGAGCCGAGAACTGCTCCAGCGGCCAGTCGTTCGACCAGACCGATATCGGCGTGTTCGCCCAGGCCAGCTACCGGCTGTCCGATCGCTGGAAGCTCGTCGCTGGTGGCAGGTTGGACGACAATCACGTCTCTCAGGCCGGCCGCGACGTCCTTGGCGCCGATGGCGAGCCGGTCACGGTCTCGGGCTACGGCACCGTCCTCAACCCGCGGCTCGGTCTCATTCACCTGCGAGACCGCTATGTCGTCAAGGCGATCTACAGCGAGGCCTTCAAGGACGCGTCGAACTTCAATCGCTACGCCACGGCGCCGAGCACCCGCGAGCTTCAGGCCCCTGACCTGGCGCCCGAAAAGGTGAAGAACCTCGAGCTCAGCGTCGGCTGGCAGCCGCGGGAGGACCTCGACCTCGACCTCGCCTACTATCGCGCCGACTACAGCGCCGCCGTTGCCATCGAGCCGTTCGGCGATTCGGGAACCGGGCGCAACGTCAATCGCGGCGGCCGCGAGATCAGCGGTCTCCAGGCGACCGCCTCCTGGCAGCGCGGCGCTTGGGACCTCTACGCCAACTACACCTTTACCGACCCCAAGGGCGAGGTCTTGAGCGCGACGACGCAGACCCTCGAGGAACGAAGGATCGGCGACATCGCCAGTCACCGCGCGAACGCCGGGGCGAACTACCACCGCGACGATGGTTGGAACTTCAACCTGCGGGCCAACTTCGTCGGCGAGCGCCCCACCGGACGCCTGACGACGGTCCCGCTCAATCCGCTCGCCCGCATCGACTCCCACTTCGTCCTCGACGGGGCGCTCGCTTACCGTCGACCCGCGTCTCGGTGGTCGCTTCGGCTGTCGGCCACGAATCTGCTGGCCGAGACCTACTCGGACCCCGGCGTGAGGCTGGCGGACGGAACGTTCTTCGCGTCGATCCTGCCGCAGCCCGGAAGAGTCCTGTCGCTTCGCGTCGGGATCTCCTCTCCCACCGGAAGCGGCGGCGATCGGTGATCGCCTCGCGGCCTGCCGCCGTCCGGCACAAGCCGAGAGCCCTCTGTGAGGAGCGGGCCGAGCCGGGGGGTGCCCGGGGGCCCGGGCAGCGAGTGCGCATCGAGCAGCTCGAGCGGCGTTTCGCGCGGCTCGGGCTGCGGCTGCGCGCGCCGGGGATCGACGACGTCCCGGCGATCGAGGCCTTCCTGGCCACTCGCTTCTCGTCCCCCGCCCTGGAGATGGTGACCGCCTACGATCTCTATCGGTTCGTGCGGTTCGGCCATCCGCTTCTGCTCGAGGACGGGGCCGGACGGATCGTCGCTTCGCTGCTCGAGTGCACCTACGGCGACGCAGAGAGCACCTCCTACTGCGTCAGCCTGGCCGTGGCGGAGGAGCTCGCGGGGCGGCGTCTCGGCGCCGATCTCGTCACCCACTCGGCGCTTGCGGCGTCGCTGCGCGGCTGTGGCGCCCAGCGCGCCGTCCTGGCGCCCCACAATCATGCTTCGCTCGTCACGTTCATCAATCTCTGCGGGCACAGCGTCGAAGCGGTGTACCCCCGTCTCGCGGGGTTCGGCGCCGCGCGGCTGGCGATCGCCCGTCCGCTCGACGGGGATCCCCTCGTCGACGAGCGGATCGATCGCGAGCGGCTCCGTGGCTTCGTCGAAGGCGGAGAGGCCGGCGTCGACTACGCGCTGATTCCCGCCCATGAGCCGCAGCGGCTGTGCCAGCTCTACGAGAGCACGCCGTTCCAGGTCGTCGCCTTCCTTGCCCCGGAGCGGCATGCCGAGGATGCCTGGTTCGTCGCCGTGCCGCCGCCACCGGAGGAGTCTTGATGCCCCTCGACGCCGCCGAAGATGCCGGTGGCGGGCGGCGGATCGAGCGCTGGCTGCACATTCGACCCGGCGAAGGGTCCCGCATCGTCCTGTTGTGGGCGCACTCGTTCTGGATCGGCGTCTTCATCGCCTTCTTCTTCTCCGTCGCCAGCGCCCAGTTTCTCGATCGGTTCGACTACCGCGTTCTGCCCTGGGCCTACATCCTCTCCGGCGGCCTGGCCTATCTGATCCTCGCGCTCTTCTCGCGCCTCGAGCGTCGCGTGTCGATCGAGCGACTGCTGATGATCAACCTGGCGTTCCTCGTCGTGCTCTCCGCGCTCTTTGCGGTCGGGCTGAATCTGCCCGGAGGCGGTTGGATCCGGTTCGTCATGTTCTCCATGATTCTGCCGGTCCTGACGCTCGTCGACCTCGGCTTCTGGGGGTTGGCGGCGAGGCTCTTCGATCTGCAGCAGGGCAAGCGCCTGTTCGGCCTCCTCGGCTCCGGCGAGGTGGTCTCGGAGATTCTCGGCTTCCTGCTCGTCCCCGCTCTCGTCGGCACTCTCGGCTCGACCGGCCTGCTCGCCCTGGCCGCCGGCGGGCTGATCCTCTCCTTGCTGGTGCTGCAGGCGATCCTCCGCCGCTTCGCGGACCAGCTCCGCAGGACGCGCCGGGACGCCGCGGCGACCGAGCCCGGGATGGCCCTGTCGACGGTCTTCGCCGATCGCTATTTCGTGCTCGTGGCGGCGACCACGGCGCTGTCGGTCTTCACGCTCTTCTTCGTCGACTTCAGCTTCCTCGTGGAGACCCGCGCCCGGTTCCAGGGCGCAGAGGCCCTGGCCGGGATCCTCGGCTTTTTCTTCGGCGTCATCAAGCTGTTCGAGCTTCTGACGAAGACGTTCCTGGCGGGCAGGCTCGTCACTCGATTCGGCGTCGTGGTCGGACTCTCGGCCCTTCCCGTGGCGCTCGCCGTCCTCGTCGCGCTGTCGCTCTTGAGCGGCGTGATCGGCGCGCTCGGCGAGCTCTACTTCATCCTCGTGCTGGTGGCGAAGATGGCGGAGTTCGTGCTGCGCCGCTCGATCTTCGAGCCGTCGCAGAGGGTTCTCTTCCAGCCGCTCTCCGAGGACGTCCGGCTGTCCGTTCAGGCGCGGTTGGAGGGCGTGGCGAAACCGGTCGGCCTGTTGCTGGCCGGCTCGATCCTGCTCGGCCTGGGCCGTGTCTCGGAGACCTCGCTACCGGTCATCGTAGCGCTGGCGCTGGTTCTTGCCATCTGGCTCACGCTGATTCGTCCGACCTACGCGGGCTTCCAGCAGAAGCTGCTCTCGGCCTTGGCCAGGCAGCCGGGAGGAGCCTCCATCGCCTCGCCGCTCGACCTCATCCTCCGGCGGCTGCAGGCCGCGCCACCGCTCGAGTGCAGGCACTCGTTGGACGCGCTCAAGGTGGTCGATCCGAACGTCCTCGAGCTACTGCTGGTCGAGCTGCTGGCGTCGGACCGTGCGGAGCTGCGCCGCATGGCCTACGAGACGATCGAGGTACAGCAGATCTTCGACCCGGTGCCGGCGCTCTCGGCAGCGGCTGCTCGCGAGTCGGAGCCGCAGATGACGGCCGCCGCCCGCGCCGCGGCCCGCTCTCTCCTGGCGGCGGCGCAGGACGACGCGACGCCCGCCCAGCTGGCGGCGCTGGCTCAATCCCGCGATCCCGCGCAGCGCGAGTCGGCAGCCGTCATGATCGGCCGGCGAACCGATCTCGTGGCCGCGCGCTCGCTCTTCGGGCTGATGCGGGACAGCGACATCGCCGTGCGCCGCCGCGCCTTGATCGCCGCCGGCCAGACTCGGCGGGCCGAGTTCTGGCCCGTCCTGATCGAACAGTTGCCGTCCGGGCTCTTCTGCAAGGCGGCAGCCTCGAGCCTGATCACCGCCGGAGAGGGTGTACTCGACTCCCTGGAAGCGGCTTTCGGGCGCTTCGACGATTCTCCGGAGGCGAGGTTGCGGATTCTCCGCATCTACGAGCGGATCGGCGGCGTCAAGGCGGAAAGTCTCCTTTTCGACAGACTCGTCTTCCCCGACCGCGGCGTCGAGCGGCAGGCGATCCGCTCCCTCGGCATGCTCGGTTTCCGCGCCCGGGGCGAGCAGGAATCGATCGTCCAGAATCAAATCGAGAAGGTCGTCGATACCCTCGCCTGGTATCTCGCCTCGCGCCTCGATCTCGGTGATGGTCGCGAGACCGAGCTTCTCGCCGGCGCTCTCGATCTGGAGATCGAGAGCGAGATCGAGACCATCTTCCACCTTTTGGCGTTGATCGCCGACGGCAAGACGGTCGAGCTCTTGCGCCAACAGATCGCGTCCGAGAACACTGAAGATCGAGCCTACGCCGTCGAGATCGCCGACCAGATCCTACCCCCCGGCCAGCGGGACCTGTTGCTACCCCTCTTCGAGAGCCTGCCGCGCGCCCAGTTGCTCCATCGCCTCGCCGCGCACTCGCCGCAGCGCCTCCTTGGCCGCTCCGCCCGCCTCCTCGACATCATGAGCCGGGGTCGCCGTACGGCCGATGGCTGGCTCCGCGCCACCGCCATCCAGTCGTGGGTGGAGCTCGGCGAGAAGAGCGTCCCCGAACCGCTGCTCGCCAATCTCCACAGCTCGGACGCGATGGTGCGCGAGCTCGCCGCCTGGGCGCTCGCGGAGATCGATCGTGCGGCGTTCGAGCACCATGTGAAGCGGCTGCCGGCGAGCGCGCGGCAGCCCCTTCTTGTGCTTCTCGAGCCCGGGTCGGAGGGTGACGGGAGCGGCCGCCGGAATCTGCTGGCGTTCGAGAAGGTGCTCGTCTTCAAGAGCTCGGATCTCTTCGCCAGGCTGCCTTCGCGCCTGCTGGCGACGTACTGCGCGGGCACCAGGGAGATGAGTCTCCGCGAGGGCATGCCGCTGTTTCGGGAAGGGGAGCCCGGGCAGACGCTGGTTCTGGTCGTCGAGGGCCGGGTTCGGGTCGAGAAGGACGGCAGATTGCTGACCGAGGTCGGAGAGCTGGGCACCCTCGGTGAGATCGCCGCGGTGCAGACCGGGGCGCGAACGGCCGACGCCACCGCCGTTGCGCCGACGAGGCTTCTCGAGCTGAGCCGTGGCGCGATTCACGATATGCTCGGCGATCATCTGGAGATTCTCCCCGGCTTCATCGAGGTGATCTCGCGGCGACGGGCCCGAGGGTAGCGGGATCGTCGTCCCCGCTATCGAGACCGACGAAAGGACCTCCAGACCTTGGGCAGCCTGCCAACTCACGACCTGATCGTCGGCGACTTCGGTCGCCGGGCGACCCTGCGCTACCTCGCGGCCTTCTCGGACGCCGAGCGCCGGATTCTCGAACAGCGCCTCGCCGGCCAGCCGTTCTTCGACGAGTACCGGACGGTGCGCTACACGGTGCTCGGCCTTCTTCCCGACCTGAAGGCGGAGGAGCTCGCGACCTACGCGCGCGCAGGTCGAGCGCTCGATTCCGGCATTCTCGTCGGCGTCGGCGGGGGCCTGACCGCGGCCGAGATGGGCCGCCGAATCTCGGAGGCTCTCGCGCCGTGGATCGAGACCATCCGCGGCACGGCGGTGGCACGCGTCCGCGTGATCATCCCCTGCAACTCGCTCTGCGAGGCCGGCAAAGTGCTGCGGAATGCCGTGGCCACCGGGCCAGGCAACGTGCCGCCAGGCGAAGAGTCACCGCCCCACGACCGCCCCGCCGGCGAGCCGCCGATCGAGGTCTTCACCGTCCCCGAGGTGGTCACCGCCGTCCTGGCGCGGGATCCACCGCCCTACCTTGCCCTGTTCGCCACTCCAGCCGCCTTCCGCGCCTACGAGAAGGAGTTTGCGAGCCGCGATCTCGCCACCCGGCTACGGCTGAGCCGCCGCTCCCGCGAAGACGTCTCTCTCGAGCGTCTCATGGCCGCCGTGCGCGGTCGCAAGCCGGGCGCACGCCCCGCCGCGACTGGGGATCTGCTGTGCGCCTGCACCGACGTGCAGATCCCAGGAGCCCTCGACGCCCTCGAGATCTTCGCCTCCTTCCTGGCCCGTGACGCCTACTGCGAGGCGGCGCTCGCCGGATCGGCTCCCACGCCCTTCCCGGGCGAGGCGGCGGCGTCCGACCTCGGGCGCTGAGGCCGGCTGCGGCGGCACGAGCAGGCGGGTGTCCGCGCCTGGCCCGGGCTGCTTGCGCCGTCCGTTGGATGGCCGAGCGGCGAGAACCTTCCGGTCGCCTCGCGAGGAGTGCGCTGCGCGGTTGCTCTTGCGGTAATGTCTCGCGATGCGCTCCTGGCGGCCCACCGACGTCCAAAGCCTGTTTCGCCACCCCATCTTCGAGCTCGAGCGGCACCAGCTGGCGGCGGGAGAGGAGCGCCGCGAAGCCCTGGTCCTCACGGCGCCGCACTGGATCAACGTCGTCCCGCTCCTCGCCGACGGCCGCGTCCTGCTGATCCGCCAGTGGCGCTTCGGCATCCAGGCGCCGACCCTCGAGATTCCCGGCGGCATGGTCGATCCGGGCGAGGACCCCGAGCGGGCGGCGCGGCGGGAGCTCGAAGAGGAGACCGGCTACCGCGCCCGGAAGATCCGCCGGCTCGGCGTCACCCACCCCAACCCGGCCTTCCTGTCCAACGAGCTCTCGACCTGGCTCGCCAGCGACCTCGAAGCGCCGCCGGCCGGCCGCGAGGTCTACGGCGTCGAGGGAGAGGAAATCCGGGTGGAGACCGTTGCGCTGACGGCGATCCCGGGCCTGATCGCCAGCGGCGAGATCACCCACTCGCTGGTCGTCGCGGCGTTCTATCTGCTGGGCCTGGGGGCGGCGGACGGCCCTTCCCGCGGGCCGCACACGGAGCCGCGATGAAGGCGCTCGACCACGAGGCGGTCCCCGCGGTGATCCACATGCCGCTGCGCACGCGACTCCGGCGCATGTTCCTGACCGGGATCGTGATCCTCGTTCCCGTAGCTCTCTCGGCCTACGTGCTGCTCCAGCTCTTCCGCTGGATGGACGGCATCTTCGCGCCCCGAATCCAGGCCTGGATCGACCCCTACATCCCGGGCTTTTACATTCCCGGGCTCGGCTTGATCCTGACGCTGGCGGTGGTCCTTCTCCTCGGTTGGCTGTCGAGCAACTACGTGGGGCGCCGGATCGTGGCCGGAGTCGAGCGCCTGATCGCCCGCATTCCGGTCGGCGGGGCGGTCTATCTGGCGACCAAGGGCGTCATGGAGGCGCTGGCGCGGGACAAGAGCGACGCCTTCAAGCGGGTTGTGCTGATCGAGTATCCGCGCAAGGACATGTTCGCGCTGGCTTTCGTCACCGGCAGCAGCCGGTGGCCTCAGATCCACGAGCGCACCAGCGATTTCGTCATGGTCTTCCTGCCCACGACCCCCAACCCGACGAGCGGCTACCTGCTGCTCGTGCCGCGCGATCAGACCATCGACCTGCCGATGTCGATCGAAGAGGGAGTGCGAATGGTCATCTCGGGCGGCATCTTGCTGCCCTCCTCCCTCGAGCCAGGATCTTCCGCGGGCGCGCCCGGATAGAATCCCGTCACGGGCGATGGCGTCCGGCCCAGGGAGCCCTCGTCGCGCTCGAGGATCCCCGGGGAAACGAGAGGAGCGATCCGTTGCGGGAGGTTCTGGTGGCGGCCCTTGTCCTCGCTCTTGCCGTCGGCTCGATGGCGGCGATGGAGCCGGCTCGCGCGGTGGAGCCGGCGGCGACGATCGTCCTCGTCGCCTACGATTCCGAGACCGGGAACACCGAGGCGCTCGGCCGGGCTCTCGCCGAAGGCGTGGCTTCGGTGGAGGGCGTGGAGTCCGTTCTGCGGAGGATCTCCGCCGTGACCGACGAGGAGATCCTGAGGGCGGACGGAATCCTCGTCGGCACGCCGGTCATCTGGGGGAGCCTGAGCGCCGGGGCCAAGGGCTTCCTGGATCGCGTCGGGCGCGTGCTCGACGAGGAGATCCACGGCGAGGGCCGCACCGCGGGGGCGTTCTGCACCGGCGGCGCGCCGGCCGCGGGCAAGGAGCTCGCCCGGCTGGCGATCCTGGCCGCCTTCCTGAACATGCGGTTCACGGTCATCGGCGGTCTCGAGCTGGACGGCTTCGGAAGCCTCGGTGCCGGAGCCACCACCGGGCCCTCCGATCCCGGCCTCTCCACCGCGGAGCTCGAGACGGCACGGCGCTCCGGCGAGCGGTTCGCCAGGATCACGGCGCAGATCCGCCGTTCGCCGGGGGCGTAGCGGCCGGCGACAACGCCGCTCGCGGGCGAAGGGCGCTTCAGTCGCCGACGAAGTCGATCTCCTCGGCGACGTGCTCGAGGTAGAACCACCAGCCGCTGACGCCGTCGAGAAGATCGCGGTCGTCGCCGGCCGCGCAGCTGCCCTGGCCGCCGGGCAGGAGCGAGCTCAGGGTGATGTCGCCCGCCGGGCCGGGCAGCACGATGGAGTCGGCCACCGCTTCGCTCAGGAACCCGCGGACGAGGCCGCCTTCGAGGCGGAAAACGGGATCGCCGACCAGGGTGCCGGCGATCTGGCCGTCCTCGAAGACGATCGGGATGCCGGCGACGACCAGGACGATGATCGGCGCCAGCCCGACGTTGCTGCCGACGCACGGCGCGACGGTGGCCGCCACCGGCGGGTCGTAGCCCGAGGTCGTGCCCGGAAGCGCGTCCAGGCAGAGCCCGGCCGTCAGGCCGTCGTAGGTCGTGGTGCGCGGGATGGCGACCGCGCGGTCCCAGTCGCAGACCGTGGTGGCGGGCGGGTCGGTGCACAGCCCGCAGCCGGCGTCGAGCCGCTCGCCGGCGGCCGTCTCGAGGAAGGGACGGAACCCGAGGATGAAGCTGAAGTCGAGCAACCCGTCGCCGTCGCCGTCGCTCTCGATCGCCGCCTGCAGGGAGTCGTTGAACGACGGACCCAGCCCGGCGGGCAGGGCGTCGTCCGTGAAGTCGACGCAGCCGAAGACGGGAATGTCGACGAAGACGTGCGGGTCGCGCAGGTCGAGGTCGAGGATCCGGAAGGCGTCGGGCGCCGGCAACGGCGGGAACCGGTCCGACCAGGCGAGCGTGTTGCCGCTCTCGAAGCCGTTGGCGAAGAGCGCTCCCGCGGGCTCCTCCACCGCTTCGGGCGCCTGGGCCGCCGACCCCGCGGCGGCGAGCAGCGTCAGAGCCCAGGCCATCTTGATGCTGGATCGCAACGAGAGCATGCGGCACTCAGTATACGCCGCGCGGGCAGCGTCCGCGGTGGGACGCTGGCCAGGCCGGGTATGATCCCCGCCGTGGCCTGGTACAAGGAGTGGTTCGGCGAGGACTACCTCGAGCTCTACGCCCACCGGGACGAGGGGGAGGCCCGGCGCCACGTCGATTTCGTGACGCGGCTCTTTGGCGACGCGAAGCCGACGGCGGTTCTCGACCTCGCGTGCGGCGCCGGCCGCCACACCCGCGAGCTGCGGCGGCGCGGCTACCGGGTGCTCGGCACCGATCTCTCGCCGACCATGCTGGCCCAGGGCGCCGGCCTGCCGCGGGTGGCGGCGGACATGCGCGACCTGCCCTTTGCCGCCGCCACGTTCGACTGGGTGCTGAACTTCTTCACCTCCTTCGGCTACTTCGAGAGCGAGCGCGAGAACTTCCGGGTGCTCGAGGAGATCGTGCGGGTGCTGCGCCCCGGCGGCCGCTGCTTGATCGACCTGTTCAACAGCGACCGCGTGCTCGCCACCCTCGAGCCGCGCGACCGCGTGGAGCGCGAAGGCGGGGCGGTGGAGATCGAGCGCTGGTTCGACGCCGCCACGCGCCGGGTCAACAAGCGCATCCGCCTGCTGCGCGCGGGCGAGCCCACGCGCACCTATCTCGAGAGCGTGCGGGCCTACACCCGCGACGAGGTGGTCAACGGCCTGAGCTGGGCGGGACTGGACATCACGGACATCCATGGCGGCTTCCAAGGAGAGCCGAGCGGCGGTGACAGCGAGCGACTCATCTACGTCGGGCGCAAGCTCTGATCTCGAGCTCGCCGAGCTCGGGCTGCTGCCGCCCGTGGCGCGGGCCTTTCTCGCCGGCCGCGATCGCGACCTGCTGGCCCCCCTCGAGTTTCTCGCGCCCGGCGAGCTGCCCGCACCCGCCCCGCGCAGCGTCGACCGCGGCGCCCTGGCGGCGGGCCTGGCGGAGGCCAACGCCGCCTACGGTCATCCGCGGGCGGCGGCGGCCGCCGCGCAGCTCGCCGACCCCGCGACCGCGGTGGTCGTGACGGGCCAGCAGCCCGGTCTCTTCGGCGGGCCGCTCTACGCGCTCGCCAAGGCGGCCGCCGCGGCGCGCTGGGCGGCGGCGCTGGAGGCTGCCGGCCGCCCGGCCGTCGCCGTCTTCTGGATGGCCACGGAGGACCACGACTTCCGGGAGAGCTCGTGGAGCGCCTTCCAGGTCGACGGCGGGCTACGCCGCTTCGAGCTGGGAGCCGACGAGCAGGAGCTCACGCCGCTGGGCATGCGCAGCTTCGGTCCCGCGGTGGCGGACGTGCTCGCGAGCGTGAAGGAGGGCAACGCGAGCCCGCGGTTCGGCGAATGGTGCGACACGCTCGCCGGCTGGTACCAGCCGACGGCGCGCTTCGGCGAGGCGTTCGCCAGGCTGTTCGTCCACCTGCTGGGGCCGCGGTGCCCGCTGCTGCTCGACGCCATGCTGCCGGCCGTCAAGCAGGCCGAAAGGCCCTGGCTCGCCGCCTTCGTCGCGCGCCGCGGAGAGGTGGAGTCGATCCTCGCCACGGCCGCGGCGGCGGTGACCGGGCGGGGGCACCCGCTGCAGGTCGCCCCGCAGCCGGGAGCGAGCCCCCTTTTCTTCCTGAGCGGTCCCGAGCGCCGGCGGATCGTCTGGACCGGCGACGCGACCTGGGCCTTGCGGGGCCGCGAGGAGGAGCGCGGAGTGGCCGAGCTCGAACAGGCGATCGCCGAGAACCCCGGCGCGATCATGCCCGGCGTGCTCGCGCGGCCGCTCGTCCAGGACGCCATCCTGGGGACCACGCTGCAGGTGATGGGCCCCGCCGAGATGTCGTACCTGCCGCAGCTGGCGCCGCTCTACGGGGCGCTCGGGGTGGCCGCGCCGGCGACGGCGCTGCGCCCCCAGATTCTCGTCCTGCCCGCCAACCAGCGCCGCCGGCTCGAGCAGACCGGTCGCGGGCTCGCGGACTTCGTAGGGCCGGACTTCGACCTCGACCGCGCCGCCGCGGGCGCCCGGTCGGAGGAAAGGCTCGCGCCCGCCCGCCGCCGTCTCGAGGCCCTCCTTGCCGATCTCGAGGCCGCGGCGGCGCCGGCGGCCGCCGACCTCGGCCGGCCGCTCGAGAAGACGGCGGATCAGATGCGCCGCGCCCTCGAGCAGTTCGAGGCCCGCTTGACGGCGGCTCTGGGGCGGGCCGACGAGCTGCGGCGCGGCCGCCTCGCGGGGCTCCGGCAATGGGTGCGCCCCGACGGCCGGCTCCAGGAACGGGTGCTGTCGAGCTCCGACCTGCCCGGCCGCTACGGCCCGGCGGCGGTCGATGCTATCTTCGAGCAGCTCGAGCTCGACGGCAGCCGGCTGCAGGTGATCGAGCTGTGACCTCCGCGGGGAGAGGATCGGTGGAAACGGAGACGCTCGCTGCCCTGGCGATCGGGGCGCATCCCGACGACGTCGAGCTCGGCTGCGGCGGGACGCTCGCCCTGCTGGCGGCGGCCGGCCGCCGCGTCGGCATTCTCCACCTGACGCGGGGCGAGGCGGGCACCCGCGGCACGCCGGACGAGCGCGAGGCGGAGGCGCACGCCGCGGCGGCCGCCCTGGGCGCCGTCGCGGTCGACTTCCTCAACTGCGGCGACGGCCGCCTGCGCACGGGCGAGGACGAGGAGGACGCCGTGATCGCCGTGCTGCGGCGGTGGCGGCCGGAGATCGTTTTCGGTCCGGCGCCGCGCGACCGCCACCCGGACCATGGCCGGGCCCACCGGCTCGTCGCCGCCGCCGCCTTCTACGCCGGTCTCGCCAGGCGCGGCCGGGGCCAGCCGTACCGGCCGGCCGCGGTCTTCTCCTACCTGCAGCACGATCCCTTCGAGCCCCGTTTCGTCGTCGACGTGTCCGCGGCCTGGGAGCGCAAGCTCGCGGCGCTGGCGGCCTACGGCAGCCAGCTCCACCAGCCGGGCCGGGCGCCCGCGCTGCCGCCTACCAAGGTCGCGTCGCCCGAGTTCCGCGCCGCGGTCGAGGGCCGGGCTCGTCACTTCGGCCTGCTGATCGGCGCCGAGTACGGCGAGCCGTTCTGGAGCCCGCTGCCGCTGGCGGTCCGCGACCCCCTCGAGCTCGCGCCGGGGGGCCTCAGGTGAAGATCGGCATCAGCTGCTACCCGACGATGGGCGGGTCCGGCGTCGTCGCCACCGAGCTGGCGATGGCGCTGGCGGCGGCCGGCGACGAGGTCCACGTCATCAGCTACGCCATGCCGGCGCGGCTGCAGCTCGTGGACCCCAAGCTGTCGTTCCACGAGGTCGTCGTTCCCCATTACCCGCTCTTCGAGTATCCGCCGTACTCGCTCGCCCTGGCGACGAAGATGGTGGAGGTGGCGACCTATCACGAGCTCGACCTGCTCCACGTCCACTACGCGGTGCCCAACGCGGTGTCCGCCGTGCTGGCCCGCGACATCGTGGGCGACAGCGGCTTCCAGGTGGTCACGACGCTGCACGGCACGGACATCACCCTCGTGGGCAACGACCCGAACTACCTGGCGACGACCCGCTACGGCATCGAGGAAAGCGACGCCGTGACGGCGGTGTCCGAGTCGCTGCGCCGCGACACGGTGGAAAGGCTCGGCATCGACCGGCCGATCGAGGTGATTCCCAACTTCATCGAGCCCGAGCGCTACGACATGGCGCGCTCCGGGCAGGGCGCGCGGCGCTGGGCGCAGGGCGACGAGGCGCTTCTGGTGCACGTCTCCAACTACCGGCCGGTCAAGCGGGTGCTCGACGTCGTGCAGATCTTCGAGCGGGTGGCCCGGGAGGTCGACACCCGCTTGCTGCTCGTGGGCGACGGCCCCGAGCGCGCCCAGGTCGAGCAGTATTGCCGCGAGCAGCGCAACTGCGACCGGATCCTGTTTGCCGGCAGCACGACGTCGATCGAGGAGGTCCTGGTCGGCGCCGATCTGTTCCTCCTGCCCTCGGAGACGGAGTCCTTCGGTCTCGCGGCCCTCGAGGCGATGTCGTGCAAGGTGCCGGTGATCGCTACGTCCGTCGGCGGGCTGCCCGAAGTCGTCGAAGATGGCGTGACCGGCTTCCTGCGGCCGGTGGGCGACGTCGAGGGCATGGCCGCGGCCGCGCTGTCCCTTCTGCGGGATCCCGAGCGCCGCCGCCGCTTCGGCGAGGAGGCGCGGCGCCAGGCCGTGGCGCGCTTCTCGGAGGAGGCGATCGTCGAGCGCTACCGCGACCTCTACCGGCGCGTCGTGCGGCGCGGCGGATAGCGTGGCGCCGGCCGCACCGCGATGACCGGATACCGCTACCGCGTGCCGGCGGGAAGCGGTAGCGCGGAGCTGCGCGAGCGCGGCTCACGCTTCCTCGCCCGCCTCGAGCCGGTGGCGGACGAGGAGGCGGCGAAGCAGCACCTGGCGGCGCTCGCCGCCCGCCATCCGGACGCCAGCCACCACTGCTGGGCGTGGCGCCTGGGCAGCCCGCCGCGGGAGCGCTCGTCCGACGCCGGGGAGCCCGCCGGCACCGCCGGGCGCCCGATCCTGAGGGCGCTGCGCGGCGCCGGGGTCTCGGACGTCCTGGCGGTCGTCAGCCGCTGGTTCGGCGGCACCAGGCTCGGCAGGGGGGGCCTCGCCCGCGCCTACGGCGGCGCCGTCCGCGCGGCCCTGGCTGCGACCGCGGTCGGCGAGCGCCTCGCCTACGAGACGATCGCGGTGACGGTTCCCTACGCGCTCTTTGGCGAGCTGCAGAGGCTCGTCCAGCCGCCGGAGATCGAGCTCGCGTCGGCGGACTACGGAGAGAGCGTGCGCTGCACGCTCCGCGTGATCCCACCCCGAAGGGCCGCTGTCGTCGAACGTCTCGCGGCCCTGGGCCTCGAGGCCGCGGGGTCGCGCTCCGAACGCGGCCCCGGGTGCTAGAATCGCTGGCATCCGAGAGTCCGAACCCGAGTTCCGGCGCATCAACCTAGAGGAGAGTGTGAGATGAGCGAGCCTACCCCCCCGCCGCCGCCTCCGGCCAGCGAGCCTTCACAGCCCACATCGAGCGGTGGAGGGAGCGCGGGGAACAACAAGACCCTGATGCTCATCCTCGCCTATCTCGGCCCCCTGGCGCTGGTGCCCTTCCTGGTGGAGAAAGACGACCAGGAGGTCCAGTGGCACGCCAAGCACGGCATCGTGCTGATGCTCTTGTGGATCGCGATCAGCATCGTTTTCACGATCCTGACGAGCATTCCCGTCTTCGGCTGCGCGGTGGCGCTCGTCTCCCTGGTGGTGCCGCTGATCGCCCTGGTGGTCCACATCCTGTGCATCGTGAAGGCCTTGAATGGCCAGCGGTTCCTCATCCCTGGCGTCAGCCAGTACGCCGACAAGTTCTGATCGCCCAGGCCCGATGGCGGCCGCGAGGCTGGCTTGACCTCGCGGCCGTCCTTTCGCCGCCGCGGTCGCGGAGGGGCGATGGGCTTCCTCGTCCTTCCGCTGGTGGTGCTTTCCTTCCTCGCCCTGGGTCTCGATCTGGGCGCTCCCCCCGAGCGCCAGTGGACGGCCCGCGGCCTGATCTCGGCCGTCGAGCTCTACCAGCACACGCTGTCGCCGCTTCTGGCGCGCAGCGGTCTCACCTGCCGCTTCCAGCCGACCTGCAGCCATTACGGCGTCGCCGTGCTGAAGCGCCATGGCGCGCTCGGCGGCAGCTGGCGGGCGGCCTGGCGGGTTCTGCGCTGCGCGCCCTGGACGCCGGCCGGCACCCTCGACCCGCCCTGACCGCGGCTCGCGGCGGGCTCCCGCCGGTCTGCGGTACGATCCGCTTCCACGCCGCGGCGTGGGGAGCGAGATGACGACGAGTTTCCTGAGCGAGGTGAAGCGGCAACCCGAGTCGCGGACCGTCAAGCTGGTCTGGAGCGACGGCTTCACGGGCGAGTGTCCCTACGACACGCTGCGCGGGTATTGCCCCTGCGCCGGTTGTCAGGGGCACTGGGCGCAGGAGATCCAGTACCATGCGCCCGCGGCCGCGGTCGAGCCGCTGCGGATCGAGCCGGTCGGCAACTACGCCATCTCGATCCACTGGTCGGACGGCCACGCCACGGGCATCTATCGCTTCGATTACCTGAGAGATCTCTGCAGCCGGCAGGAGGAGGTGCAATGAGACGATCCATTCCGGGGCTTGCGTTGACGGCCCTGCTAATCATCGGAGGCCCCATGAACGCCCAGACCGCCAGTCCCCCGGAAGCCGGTCCTCGAGTCGCCCTCGAGACGAGCAAGGGACGCATCGTCCTCGAGCTCGACGCCGAGCGCGCCCCGACGTCCGTCGAGAACTTCCTCGCCTACGTCGAGTCCGGCTTCTACGAGGGCACCGTCTTCCACCGCGTGATCCCCGGGTTCATGATCCAGGGCGGCGGCTTCACCGCCGCGCTCGACAAGAAGCCGACGCGGGCGCCCATCCCGAACGAGGCCGAGAACGGGCTCGCGAACGACCGCGGCACCGTCGCCATGGCGCGGACCGGCGACCCCCACAGCGCCACGGCACAGTTCTACATCAACACGGTGGACAACGCCCCCCTCGACTATCCGGGCTCGGACGGCTGGGGCTACGCCGTGTTCGGCAAGGTGATCGAGGGCCTCGAGACGGTCGACGCCATCGCGAGCGTGGCGACCGGGTCTTCCCGTGGCATGAGCAACGTGCCCCGCGAGGCGGTCGTCATCGAGAGCGCGAAGCGGCTCGACGTCCCGTAGCGAAGGGCCCCGACGTCAATTGACGTAGCCGAGGGCTCGCAGCTCCTTCTGGAGCTGCTTGTCCTTCGTGTCGACCACCGAGGGCTCGAGCGCCTGGGCCCACTGCCTCTCCTCGGAGGCGAGCAGCGTCGCCAGCGCGCGGGCGGTTCCGGGCTCGTCGGCCAGCAGGTCGTCGCGCTCGGCGTCGTCGAGGTCGCGGCGATAGAGCTGCGGGCTCGCCACCACGGAGATGCGGCCGGGCTCCCGGGCGACGTATTTCCACGGGCCGGCGATCACGCTCGAGAGGGTGCGGCCCCGCAGGTCGAGGTAGGCGAAGGCCCGGTCGGCGGCCGGCGGGGCGGTGCCCTCGAGAAGCCGGACCAGCGAGCGGCCGGCGAGCCGGGGCGGCGCTTCCAGGCCGAAGTAGTCGAGAACCGTGGGCACCAGGTCGACGTGCTGGGCCGTGAAGTCGACGCGCCGCCCGCGGCCCACGTCGGGGAAGCGGATGACGAGCGGTGTCTCGAGCATCTCGGCGTAGAGGGTCTTGCCGTGGCTCCAGCCGCCGTGCTCGCCGAACTCCTCGCCGTGGTCGGAGAGGAAGACGACGATCGTGTCGTCCGCCAGCCCGAGGGCCCGGAGCTCCGCCAGGAACCGGCCGAAGGAGCGATCGTTGTTGCGGATCTCGGCGTCGTAGAGGCCTACGAGCTGGGCCGTGATCTCCGGCGTGAGGGCGAGCTCCTTGTGCTGGAGCCGCTCGAACGTCCTCAAGCTGCCGAGCTCGGGATCGGTGCCTGGCGGCGCGAACGCCTCCCGCAAGTCGGCCGGCGGCGCGTACGGAGCGTGCGGGTCGATCGTGTGCACCCAGAGGAAGAAGGGCCGCTGCGCGTCGCGGGAGCGCAGCCAGGCGATGGCTTGCTCGACGAGAGGCCCCGAGCGCGACTGGGCGGCGTGCGTCCAGGTCGCGAACCCCTGGTCGAAGTCCGGTCCCTGGGCCGCGTTGCCGTTGGCGCTGAAACCGGCGGTCTCGAAGCCCGCCGCGGTCAGCATTTCGGCCAGCGTCACGGCTTCCTCGGCCAGCCCTTCGTCGTCGTCGTTCGCCCGGTGCTCCTGCGGCAGGAGCCCGGTGAACACGGAGGCCACCGCGGCCCGGGTCCACGAGGACTGGGCCTGCGAATCGAGGAAGACCGTAGCGTCGGCCGCGAAGCGGTCGAGCTCGGGCGTGGTCGGCTTGGGGTAGCCGTAGGTGCCCGTGTGGTCGGCCCGCAGGGTGTCGACGAGGAACAGGACGACGTTTCGCGCCCGCCGGGCCGGCGGCGGCGCGGTGCCGGTGCCGGGCGGCGGATCGGCCTGCCGGGCGGCGATGCGGGGCCGTCGCAGGGCGACGCCTTCGCACCCGCCGGCCTCCCTGGCCGTGAGCCGCAGGCCCAGGGCGCCGGAGCCACCCGCGTCCGTGATCACCGCGGCGACCGGCTCCTGGCCGGACAGCGAGAAGAGCTCTCGGGTCTCTCCTCCCAGGGGCTGCCACAGGGCCGTCAGCGCCCCGCAGTCGGCGCCGAGGAATCGGGCGCCATCGCTTTCGAGCCGGGCTCCGGGCACGAGATCGAGGTAGAAGTCCGCTTGATGGCCGGCGGCCAGGACGACGGACTCGCCGCCGCCACCGGCCTGCAGGGGTGGCACGCCGGTGCCCGCTTCGACTCCGAAGTCGACGTAGGCCCAGGCGACGGTCCGTTGCGCGGCGGCCGGGGGCCTCAACAGGAGCGCGAGGCGATTCCATCCGGGCCGCAGGGCGTCCCCCGGAACGTCGACTGCGACCGCCTTCCGGGCCGCCTCGACCTCGCCGATCTCGCGCCCGTTCAGCTCGACTGCGAGCGCCGCGGATTCGCCGCCCTCGCCGGTCAGCCGGCAGCCCAGGGTGATCCGCCGCGGTCCCGTGGGACCGGCGAAGAAGTCGAGGACGGCGGGCTCGCCACCGGACCACAGCGTCTTTCTGCTGCGATGCCAGCCGGAGACGAGGAAGCGGTCGTTGGCGGCGTCGTGCAGATCGAGCCGGCCCGTCGGCGGCGTGACGACGGCCGCGTCGACGAGGTCGACCAGGCTCAGCCGCCGCACCGGCGTTGCCTCCTCGGCGCTCGGGGCGCAGGCCCAGGCCGTCGCGAGGAGCGCGGCGAGGAAGACGGGCTTCGAGAGCCGCGGGGTCAGGGGCATGAGTCGCAGATCGGGTCTCCCGGTCGGGGAAGTGGATTGTACCGGCAAGCGGGTCAGCGGGCCGTCCGGCCCGGGCGCCGAGCCCTACTCGAGGTACCCGAGGGCCCGCAGCTGCTCGGCCAGGGACTCGTCGATCCGGACGTCGGCCTGCGCCGCGGCGGGCTCGCGCTGCCACTCGACGGAGAGGGCGAGAGCTCCGTCTCCGGGATCCGCGGCCGGCTCCCAGGCCGCGCCGGCGACGAGGCGCAGCACCGAGCCCGGAAGCTCGCCCGTCGCGAGCGTCAGACCTGCCGCGGCGCCCCCGCCCTCGGCCTGGAGGCTCCGGGCCTCGACGAGGAGATCGCTGGCCCGCAGGTGCTCGAGGACGAGGAGGCAGCTTTCCCCGGCGGCGAGCCTGACGAGCAGGCCGTGGGGGGGCCGCCAGCCGAGATCGTCGCAATCGAAGTTGGTGATGCTGGAGAGCCAGTTCTGGTTGCTCGTCAGGGTCAGCTCGTAGGTCTCGGCGGACCGATTGTCGAGGGTGACGCGCAGGCCCGGGAGGGTCTCGAGCAGCCAGGCGCGGGTGCGCTCGCGGGCTGAGGCGAGCAGCTCGGACCGGGAGTCGGAGAGGTCCCGTCGCTCGGCGGGATCGGCGCGCAGGTCGAAGAGCTCCTCGCCGGCGCCGAAGCGATCCCAGGGCGCGCGGTGCCAGACGTACTTCAGCCGATCGGCGACGCGCATCGCGACGCCGAACTGGCCCGCGTGGATCCACGCGGGCCGCTCTTCGTAGTCCGGGCCGCCCTCCCACAGCGGCCGCAGGCTCTGACCGTCGAGGGCGCCGCCGGCCTCGATGCCGGCGAGGTCGAGCAGCGTCGGCGCCACGTCGACCAGCCGCACCTGCTCGTCGATGCGCCGCCCGCCCGCCACACCGGGCACCCAGAGGACGAGCGGGATCATGACGACCTGGTCGTAGGCCGGTCCGTGTCCCGCGAGGCCGTGCTCGCCCAGCAGCTCGCCGTGGTCCGAGGTCAGGACGACGATCGTGCGCTCGGTCAGATTCGCGGCCGCCAGGCCGTCGAAGAGGCGCTCGAGCTCGGCGTCGAGATAGGCGATTCCGCTGTCGTAGAGCCGCTCGATGACCTCCAGGTCAGGGTCGGGGAGGGGCTTGCCGTCGGCCGCGGGGATGACGAAGACCCGCTCTCCCAGATCGCGATCCTGGCTGGTGAACGCATAGCCCAGCGGCACGTCTTCGGGCCGCCCTCCGAAGCGCTCGAAGTACGGCTCGCGAGCCCAGAACGGCGCGTGGACCTCGTAGGTGTGGAAGAAAGCGAAGAAGGGCTGGTCGTGGGAGTCGGCGAGCCACTCCACGATCTCGTCGAGGCCCTGGCCGAGCTCGGCGCGCGCCGCCTCCACCGAGCGCTTCGGCGGCCGCCGGGCCCGGAACGACTCGAAGCCGCGGGCGAACCCGAACTCCGGCGAGACGTAGCCGCCGGCGGTGAAGGCGACGGTCTCGTAGCCGGCGTCCCGGAACGACTCGGCGACGAACCGCAGGGAGTCCGGAGCGGGCGTCGCCTCGTGGTTGACCCCGTGGCGCAAGGCGTCGAAGCCCGAGAACATGGAGACGTGCGACGGGAGCGTCCAGGCGGCCGGAGCGACGACGCTCTCGAACGTGATCCCGGAGCTGGCGGCGCGGCCGGCGAGATGCGGCGAGGTCTCCCGCGGGTAGCCGTAGAGCGACAGATGGTCGGCTCGCAGGGTGTCGACCGAGATGAGGAGGACGTTCGGGCGTGGGTCGTCGGCGGCGGTGAGGATCCGTGGCTCGGCCAGCGCGGGGACGCCGGCGCCCCCCTTCCACGGCGAGTCCGAGGTGGCGCGAAACAGAATCTCGCTGCCGGCCGCGAGGTTGGTGAGTTGGAGATCCAAGTCGAGCCAGCGCGCCGTGGCCGGGTCCGCCGGCTCGAGCGGCACCTCGAGGAGCGCGGTCTCGCGACCTGCCGCGGTGGTCGCGATGGTGACCCGATTCGCGGCGCCGAGTGCTCCGCCTACCCCCAGTCCGAGGCGCAGGTGGCCGGCGGGCAGCGCCTCCGGCAGGCGCCAGCGCCGCTCGGTCTCCGGCGGCAGGAGCAGCGCGCGGCGAGAGTCGGTGCCGAGCGTGATCCTCCAGGCCTGCGCGAACGTGTCGTCGAGGCGCTCGGCGTGACCCTCGAGAGCGATGCCGACGAGGACGCCGCCCTTGCAGCCGCGCAGGGTCACAGCGAGATCGTGGACGATTCCGGCCCAGGCCGGGCGGCCGGCGAGCTCGACCCGCAGGCTCGTCGCCGGGCTTGCCGACGGCTCGGCGAAAGTCGCCTCCGGCGCGCCCCGCCAGCGCACCATCGCCCGGCAGCGCCGCGCCATGCTCAGGTCGAGCCGCAGGCTCTCGACGCCCGCCGTGGCGATCGGCGCCGCGGCGCGGAGCCGCACCAGATCGGCCTTGAGCGGGAGACCGCCGCGGCGGGCGTCCCAGCCGCCCCCGGCGACGACCGACCACTGCTGCCGGTCGCCGGCCGATGCGAGATTCCACGCCGAGAGGGTCGTCCGCCGTCCGGCAACGCCGTCCTCGAACGCGCCCGCCGGTTCCGCGGCGATGAGGCGATCGACGACTCGCACACGAGCCGGCTCGCCGTCCCGCCCGCAGGCAACGGTGAGCGCCGCGAGGAGGCAGAGGGCGACCCCCGGAGCTCGCGGCGCGGCCTGCGAGGGGCGGGGCGCGGACCGGCCGGGGGTCGAGGGCGGGCGTTTCAAGTCAGAGGTTCAGGTCAGAAAAAAAGAGGGCGAAGCACCGCGGCTTCGCCCTCCTTCTCTGGTGCTGGGATCCGACCTAGCGGGTCGAGACGAACGAGTCCATGTGGGACGTGCCGGAGGTCGTGGCATCGACCCGGCCCGTGGCGCCCATGCGGGCCGCGTTGATGCCACGGTCGTCGTTGTCGACGTTGTTGCAGAGGCGAACCTCGACGCCGTTCTTGAGGAAGCGGATCGAGCCGTCGGCGCCGCCGGAGCCCTGGACCCACTCGATCTGGTAGGTCGTGTTGCCGGTGGGCACGAAGCCGGTCTGGCCGCAGAACTTCCAGGTGTTGTTGTCGTTGCGGGCGTAGGCCTTGGCGCGCCACTGGCCGTCGTTGCCGGGGCCGCAGTTGCCGGTGCCGGGACCACCCGGGGCGAGGCGGCAGTGGATCTCCATCCGGATCAGGTTGGCGGGGAAGCGGCCGGCGAAGACCTCGTGACGAGAGGTCGCGTCGTTGGCGGCGAGGATGGTGAGGTTGTTGGCCCGGAGCTTGAACTCGACGTTGTAGGTGGACTCGTCGGCCGGCGTCTGGTCCTCGACGAACGCGTTCGTCGTCGTGCCGTCGAAGATCACCTCGAGGCCGAAGTTGCCGTCGATGGCCGCGGCGTTGGTGACGGCCAGCGAGGTGTTGGCGCTCGCCGCCATCGAGATGAGTGCGGCCGCACCAAGCAGAGACAGCACGCGGAAGGTCTTGGTCATTGTCGATTCCTCCAGAAGTCGGTTCTCAGTACCTTGGTGAGCGGCACGCTAGCATAGCGCTTTTGGCCGTGCAAGCGGATTTCGCCACGTCGCTGCGACGTTCTCGAGACCGCTTGCTGGGCGGCTTGCCCTGGCGTCGAGTCCATCGTTTCACTCGGACCTCCGATGATAGCATGGGGCCGCGCGAACGCAAGCGGCCGGCGTGGCACCCGGCCAAGAGTCGTTCGCGCTCTCGAAGAGTCCGTCATCGCGAACGCAGCATCGCCGACCGTGGATTACAGGGCCATGAACGAAAGAGCGCCCCGCGGGATCGTCATCGCGGCCCTTCTCACCGGCGCGTCCGCCGGCAGCCTGGCCTGCGCGGCGGTGGCCTCGGACGCGCCGCGGCCGGCAGCCGCAGCCGTCGTTCGCTCCCAGCCAGCCGTCGAGCCGGCCGTCGAGCCGGCGGCGCCCGCCGGTGCAGCCACCCTGCCGCGGGAGAGCGCGGACGCCGCCGCGCTGCCGCGAGTGATCCTCGAGGACGGCGACGTTCCGGAGGGGGCCAACGGAGCGCCGGTCGAGCGGATCAACCCGGCCTTCACCAACGGGCTGGGGCGGCCCGCGCTGGCCGGGGCGCTCGACCGCGACGGCGTCGAGGACTTTTTCATCTGGTACGACGGCTCGATTCTGTGGCTCAACAGCGACCATCCCGAGGACGGGCTCGACGGCGCCGAAGGTACTCTGGGCGTCAGCGACACGGCCGAGTTCGTCTACAGCCCGCTCGTCAACGGCGTCGACTCCTTGTGGTCCGACCAGGGGCTCGTGCTCGGCGCCGGGATGGCCGCCCCGGGCTTCCCGGAGGGCAGCACGGTGGAGAGCATCAACCGGCCGACGATGACGCCGGCGGGCCGGTCCTTCTGGGTCAGCGAGGTGCGGACGCCCTTGCGCGAGGGCATGAAGCGGCGGGAGACCGTGAGCCAGGTCCTCTACACGGCCGCGGACGCCGGCAGCTCCGCGATCGAGCCCGTGCTGCAATCGGGCGACGAGGTGGACGGCGCCGTCATCGCCTTCATGAACGGCCTGCGCCTCGAGTATCAGGCCTCGGACGACGGCGAGCACGTCATCCAGGTGGCCAACGTCGTCGATCCCGAGCGCGGCCGGGCGGCGCTGCCGGCCGTCTACGTCGACGGCACCCTGCCGATGCGGCGCGGCGACGAGACGGCCAACGGCACGTTCCACGACTTCGACCTGGTGGCGATCAACGATCACGGCCACTATCTCGCCTCCGGCGAGACCGACGCCGACTCGAGCGGCGACCACTTTCTCGCCTACGACGGCGAGCCGGTCCTGTGGGAGTCGAACGAGACCCTCGACGCCGTCCTCCTCCCGCAGGCGGTGGTGGAAGGGATCAGCATCGACAACCGCGGCCGGGCCGTCCACGCCTGGTCGACCCAGGGCTTCGGCACGGAGTACCTCTTCTTCGCCTGCGACGCCTCGCGGCTCGCCGACTCGACCACGCTGCTGGCGAGCGGCACGAAGTTCGACTTCGACGGCGACGGGGTGAGCGACGTCCTGGTGCTCAAGTTCAACGGCGGCAACGGGCCGACGCTCTCCCTGGCCGAGCAGGACGAGGTCTACCTCGAGGTCGAGCTGCTCTACGACGACGGCACGCAGGTCGAGGCGATCCTCGAGATCGCGCTGCCCGCGTGCCCCAGCGACACCGTGGCGCCCGGGCCGGATGTCGACGCCGGCGCCGGTTGAGGCTGGAGCGGCCGCGGCCCTCCGGACGCCGGGGCCGGAGCCCGGCGGAGGCCCCGTCGCCGCCGGATGTCGCGGTTGGAGCCGAGGATATAGTCCGCGCGATGAGAAGCCAGGCGACACCGTGGATGCTGCTCGGCGCGACGTTGCTGCCGCTCGTCGCCGCGCCCCCGCTGGCCGCCCACGAGAGCGAGACGCTGCGCTACCGATGGGTCCTCGGCGGCTTCTTCGGCACCGTGGCGCGGGTGTTCCTGCCGGGCCGCGGCGACGGCGTGCTGGCGACCCGCCGCACCGTCGAGGGCGGTCTCGAGGTGGAGCTCGACATCACCTCGCCCGCCGCCCAGGGCGAGTTCTGGCGCTACGGAGCCCAGATCGACCCGGCCGACGGGCGGACCCTCAAAGCCTGGAGCACCTACAAGTACCGCGGCAAGACCGATTTCAAGGAGTCGGAGTTCGACGAGGAGTCGGTCATCGACATCGCCTCGGGAATCACCTTGTTGCGACGCCTCCAGCCCGCTGCACCGGTCGACCTGCGGATCTGGAACGACGGCAAGATCTACCCGGTGACGATCTTCCCCCGCGAGCACGCCATGCGCTCGCTGGGCGACCGGCAGGTGGCGGCGCGCCACTACGCCGTGCGCGGGCGGCGGGTCCCCGGCGAGCGGGTCTGGAAGGGCCGGCTCGACATCTATCTGGCCGCGGACGCGGCCGCGACGCCGGTCGAGATCTCGCTAGAGCGCAAGATGGCGCGCGTGCGCCTTCTCCTCGCGGAATGACCCACCCGCGCCGCATTCGAGCCTGGGGGCATGGACTGCTGCCCGGTCTGCTCGCCGCCCTGGCCGCGGTCGCCTGCGGCGCCCCGGAGGCGACGCCTCCGGCGGCGCCGGAGGCCACGGCCCAGCCCCCGGCGGGGCCGGGGGCGATCGCACCACACCTCGTGACCGACGGCGACGACCTCCTGCTCTCGTGGCTCGAGCCGTCCTGGCGCCTGGTCGCCTCCCGCCTGCACGACGGCGCGTGGAGCGAGCCGGCCGTCATCGCCGAGGGGACGGACTTCTTCGCCAACTGGGCCGACGTTCCCAAGCTCGCCCTGGCCGGCGACGGTACCCTGTGGGCCCACTGGCTGGCGAAGCTCGGAGAGGAGACCTACGCCTACGGCATCTTCCTGGCCCGCTCGACCGACGGCGGCGTGACCTGGCAGCCGCGGGGGATGCTCCACGACGACGGGACGCCCACCGAGCACGGCTTCGTGGCCTGGACGGCGGAAGGCGACGGCCTGCGCGCCGTGTGGCTGGACGGCCGGGCGATGCTCGACGGCGGGCCGATGGCCTTGCGCACCGCGCCGGTCGGCGAGACGGTCGGGACCGCGGAGGTCCTCGACGCGCGGGTGTGCGAGTGCTGCCCGGCGGAGCTCGTGGCCGCCGCCGGAAGCCCGATCGCGTTCTACCGCGATCGCTCGCGGGAGGAAGTGCGCGACATCGGCGTGACGCGCCGCACCCCCGCCGGCTGGACCGCTCCGGCGACGCTGCACGACGACGGCTGGACGATCCCCGGCTGCCCGGTCAACGGCCCGGCGGCGGAGGCCCGGGGGCGCGAGGTGGCCGCGGCCTGGTTCACCGCCGCCGACCAGCGGCCGCGCGTCCAGGTCGCCTTCTCGACGGACGCGGGCGCGAGCTTCGGCGCCCCCGTCGTCGTCGACGACGGCACCCCCCTGGGGCGCGTCGACCTGGCGCTGGCGGCGGGCGGCGGCGCCTGGGTCAGCTGGCTCGCGGCCGCCGGCGACGGGGCTCAGCTGCGCCTGGCCCGCGTCGACGGCTCCGGGATCCTCGAGAGCCGCACGGTCGCGACGACCGCCGCCTCGCGGGCCAGCGGCATCCCACGCCTGGCCCGGGCCGGCGCCGAGCTCTTCGTCGCCTGGGTCGAGACGGCGGCCGGCGAGGGCGTCTCGACGATCCGCGTCGCGCGTCTTGAAGGCTAGCCTGGACTGTTGTTGACGCGCCCCCTCGAGGCTCCGGGCGCCTATGCGATGATTCGGCGACCATGGAGGCGCCGATCCGCGACTGGAGGACGCGGCCGTTCCTGCCGGCCGCCGAGGCCTTGCGATTCCCCGAGTTTCGAATCTCCGGTGCCTTCTGCTGGCAGGGAAACTGGAACTACAACCTCTGGTCGAACTTCACTGCCGCCGCGGTCGACGCCGAGTTGACTCGGCTGGCCGGTCTTCATTTCAACACCGGGCTGGTCTCGCTGCCGTGGGGAGTATTCCAGCCCCGTGTCGATCCGCCGGTCTACGACGACGACGCGTATGGCCGGCTCGACCATCTGCTCGACCGGCTCGAGGCGATGAGGATGTACGCGATCCTCAGAGTCGGTTCGGCCGAGCACGTTCCTCGAGGGATCGCGGGAGGGTGCTACAACGCACACTCGCTGTTCCTCGATGACTCGGAGATCGAAGCCTACGCCGAGTTCTCCGGCGAGACCGCGCGGCGACTCGCGGGGCGCCGCAACGTTCTCTTCCTCCTCCATTCCCTGGAGGACCTCCAGTGTTATCTCGGCGTGACGAGCGGCGATCGGGAGCGGCGACTGACGGCCGCCCGCGAGAGCCGGAGCTTCCAGGACTACCTCCGTCGACGGAGCCTGTCGGACTGGAATCAACGCTGGGATACCGACCATGAACGCTACGAGAACGTGCCGCTGCCGACGCCCGCGTCACTCGCATATCGCGATCTCCTGTTGTTCAGCGACGAACGCCTCCAGGAGCGGATCCTCCCGACGATCGGCAGAGCCGTGAAGAAGGGGGATCCGGACGCTCGGCTGTCGTTCGAGGTCAGGGTCGACCCCGATTCCTGGATCGACGAAGGGGGGTCCCTGGCCTGGCTCGACCACGAGCGGACCTGGAAGCTCCCCGAAGCGTACGACGTCGTGAGCTTCTGCTGGAACGGTACCTGGGGGGCCAGCAATGACGGCCGTTTCCTCGATCCCGACGTCGCGCTCGCCAACCTTCGAGATCTCCTCCGGCAGCTGGCGCTCCAGGCGGCCGGCCGACCGATTTTCGTGAGTCAGCTCAACGTCGACGATTCCACGCCCGGCTTCTCCTTTGCGTCGCGGTTTCAGGGAGAGGCGCAAGTCCTCCGCTTCCTGGAGCGGGCGATGCCGATCATCTACGAGCGGACGATCGGATATGCGTTCTGGAGTCTCGAGCCGACCGAGAGCAACATCCTGCTCAACTCCAACTTTGCATCGGGGTTGAGTGGATGGCGGGTCGAAACGACAGGCGCGGACGGACCGTCCGTGATGCACGGAGCCGATGCGGCGTCCTGTCTGGTGCTCCCCCCTGGATCGTCCGTGAGCCAGGAGATCGAAGCAGGATGGAACCCCGGCCGGCACACGCCGGAAAGGCCGTTCATGATGCGAGCGGAAGTCCGTTCCGCGGGCCGCGCGGCGCTGTCCGTACGATTCGAGACCGAAGATCTGCAAGAGGTCCGGCTGGGACCGATCCCTGCGGCGTGGACGTCGATCCAGGCCGCACTGCCGTTCGTCCAAGCGGGGCGCTTCACTCTGCAGGCGACGGGCTCGGAAGCCGTCTGCGTGAGAGGGGTGTCGGTCTTCAATCATCGGCAGGATGCGGCGGTGCTCGGCCCGCCCGGGGCCGATCTGGCTCGGCGGGCCGCGCTCTTCGAACGCTTCAATCGCTGTTGGCAGCACGGGTGGGAAGACCCGGAGCCATGGACCTGGCGCAAGGCGCTGGGCGGGCGTAGAGGCCGCCGGCGGTGGCTTCTCGTCAAGGGAGGAGTCGCCTTGTCCGGGGCAGTGGCCGCCAGCCTGTACCTGGAGCCCCACATCCCTCTCGCCTCTCCCGAGTGGCTCCTGATTGCCTTGACCTGTCTTCTCGGAGTCTACGTCCCGGAGTGGGTCCCGCGCCTGACGCGCCAGGTGAACGCGGATGCGGCAAAGACGGGTGGGCGCCTCTCCGGCAACCCGACCGACCCGGGCTCTCCGATCGTCGGTGAAGAGACCGCGGGGCGCTAGAGATAGCCGAGGGCTTCGAGCTGTCTTCTGACCTCCGGCGGGAGCTCGCGGGTGGTGCGGGCGCCGACGGGGACTCTGTCGTCGTAGCCCTTGAGGCGATGGCGTAGCCTCTCGGCGAGCTCGGGATCGATCGTCGTCAGGTCAATGGTCTCCCGAGGGTCACTGCCGATCTCGTAGAGTTCGGCGCGCCCGAGGTCGAGGTGATCGACCATGAAGGCGAGGCACCGTGTGTCCGCGCTGACTCCGACCGCCGCGGGCACGACGCATCCGTCCGCCTCGATCTTCACGGTCCGGTCCGGCAGTCCGAGATCCACCGCGACCCTGCGCGGTGTCGGTTCGACGTCCAGCTCCGAGATCACCTCCCCCGCGACGCTCAGGGTCAAACGGCGCGGCTCGTAGAAGCTGCGGACCCGGAGCTCGAGCCGCGGCGACGGCACCCTCAGCTCGAGCGAGTCACTCTGCCACCTGCCGTTGGGAGTGGTGGTCGGAAAGAACCGCAGGTACTGGAAGAGCTGCTCGCCACGTTGCAGGAAGAGTGTGCGGTCGATCGGGCCGCCCTCCGCGTACGCATCGGGGCGAAGGCGATCACTCTCGCCCTCGAGGACGTCGACCAGGCTGCGGCCGGACATGCGAGGTGGGTCCTCGATTCCGGCCAGCTCGTACAAGGTCGGCGCGATGTCGATGCTCTGGGTGAGAGCCGGGATTCGGCGCCCGCTCGTCAGGTCCGGATGGACCACGATGAGCGGGACGTGGAGTAGCTCCCGGTACATCTGCTCGTGAACCAGCCTGCCGTGGTCCAGGAACTCCTCGCCGTGGTCCGAGGTCAGGACGACGGTCGTGTCCGAGGCGAGCCGGAGGTCGTCGAGCAGGGTGAAGAAGTCCCGCAGACAGTCGTCGACGTAGCGGATTCCAGCGTCGTACAACGCCTCGTAATAGTCGACGGCGACGCGGGTGACGGCGCGCTCCCCGCGATTGACCTCCACGAGATTCGGCCCGGTCGGCGCAAACGTGTCAGGAGCCTCGCCGTCCCAGAACAGGGCGCGGTACCGCTGGGGGGGAAAGTAGGGGTCGTGGACGGCGTAGGTGTGAATAAAGAGGAAGAACCGCTCGCCATCCTCGAGCCCACGCAGGAAGCTCCCCGCACGCTCCAGGGTGACCTCGACGTCGGTTGCCATGTGCGCGGTCCGGTCGCTGAACTGCTCGAAGCCCCGCGAGAATCCCCAGTGCCCGGACATGTAGCCGCCTTCCGTGTAGCCGGCCGTCCGGAATCCCCCGCGCCGAAACACGGCCGGCAGCGATTCGACCTCCTCGTCGAGGACGCTCGCTGGCGGGAAGACGCCGTGCTCGGAGGGGTAGAGACCGGTGAACATCGACATGTGCGACGGTAGCGTTCCGGGAAACTGCGAGAAGGCGTGCTCGAAGACCAAGGCACGCTCGGAGAGCTGGTCGAGGAAAGGGCTGGTGTCGCGCCCGTAGCCATACACGCCGAGGTGATCGGCGCGCAAGGTGTCGACGGAGATCAGGACGTAACCCCGCGTCTGACGCGGCGGCTGCTCGCAGCCGCCGGTCGCAACCACGGCCATGGCCAGGCAGACGACGCCCAGCCCCCTGGACCGGCCGCTCATCGGCCTGCTCCATTCTCGATCCGTTCCCGATGGGCACGGTAGAACTCGACGAACTCGTCGGGCCGCTCCGTCACGAGGTCGAAGGCGGCGGCGAGCATGGGGTCGGTGCGCCCGAAGACCTCGTCAAAGCGACGTTTGACATCGGCGTCGAAGGGAGAGTAGAGGTCCTTGACGCCATCATCGAAGGGGCAGGCCTGGCACAAGATGGCGTGGCCTGCCGGCTCGGCGGCTCCGCGCTCGGGGTTGGCAAGGGCGCGCGCACCGCGAAGCTCCGGGCCGTTCCAGATCGACGCGAAGCGCTCGCGGTCGCCGTCGAACCGGCCGATGTCGTGCTCCTGGCTCCAAACCGCACAGCAGGGCGAGATCGACCCGCTGACGTTGACGACGGAGAAGGAGTAATGCCAGCCACAGGACGAGGGTCGCGGCGGCACTTCTTGCTCGTGCGCCGCCGCCGCGGCGACCGGGGTCCGCGGCCCGGCCAGCTCGTGACGGCGATGACTCGGCACCCATCCGGGCGTCCTTCCGACGTCGATCGCGGCCTCGCGACGCTGGAAGACGATCCCGTGCTCGCAGCAGAAGGCCTCCGCGGCCTCGAGCTCGCGCTCGTTGAACGAGAACACGAGGCAGTTCCACACGATCCTGGTCCCGAGTCCGAGATCGGTGCGAAGCTCGGCGAGCCGGACGAGATTGTCGCGCGCCAGCTCGAAGTCGCCGCCGCGGCGATAGGTCGAATACGACTGCTGCGAGAAGCCGTCGATCGAGGCTGCGATCTCGTCGATGCCCGCCTCCAGGAGAGACCTCATACGACTCTCGGAGAGTTGCAGAGAGAGATTGGTGTGGATCTCGGTCGTGATGTCGAGCTGCTTCGCCTTGGCGATGAAGAGCGGCAGCTCGGGGTGGAAGAGCGGCTCCCCCCAGTTGTAGAGCATCAGATGGAACAGGCAGGCACCGATCTCGTCGAGGAGCGCGGCGAAGAGCTCCCGCCCCATCAGGCCGCGATCCCGGAAGCGTTGCGAATCCCCTCTGCGATGGGCCTCGTTCTCGACCCCGGTCGGGCACGAGGGGCAGCGCAGGTGGCAGTTGGCCGCCACGTCGACGAGCATGGAGTAGGGACGTGAGCTGACCGTGGTGGTGCCGGTGAGCCGCTCGTACCTGGCGGCCAGGAAGTTGGTGAACGCCGCTCGGTTCGACTTCGCGAACCTCATCGCACGGCGAGCAGGTCCGCGAAAGCGTCGACGTTCACCGACGACGTCCGCAAGATCGGGTCCTTCAAGGTCTCCAACAAGTCCGCGTGCTCCGGATGCGCGGGGTCGTGCACGAACTCGCCGAGGGGAATGTGGCCCGGATTCATCATCTTGATGAACGTGACGCCGCAGGGAATGCTCGCACCCAGCTCCGCGAACGGCCGCATCTCTCGGTAGTTGACCCGCTGGACGACGAAGGTGATCGAAAGCCCGGCCAGGCGTCCATCGCGGTAGAGCTTGCCGAGGAATCGGAGATTCTCGAGCACGACAGCGAAGCTACCCCCCTTGCGCACGATCTCGTAGGTCTCCGGCGTTGCGGCGTCGATCGAGATCACGACCTCCTTGATGCAATCGCGGATTCCGGCCAGTCGCTCCCACATCCGCGGCGTAAACAGCAGCCCGTTGGTCATGATTCGAATCCGCAGTTCCGGGAAGTCCGCGGCCTTCATCTCGAACAGCAGGTCGCGGTAGACGCGGCTGGTGAAGGCGTCGCCGTCGACCGAGACGAACAGCTTCTCGAGGCCGTGCAGGTTCTGGAGGCGGTCACCGACGACGTTCTCGTGGACCGCCAGGATCTGGTCGAGCTCGTCGCCTCCGGCGGAGTGGAGCCCGGGGCGGCAGGACGGGCAGGCGAGGTTGCAGCTTCGGTCGTAGCCCAGCAGCAGCTCGGAGAAGCCCGCGCTGATCTCGGTGGCGCCAGAAGCGATGAGCCCGGCGAGGTACGGGTCGGCAACCTCGGAGCGCCGGGGAAGCCTGTCGGCCTGAAGCCACGGGCAAAGCCCCCGGTCGCAGTACCTGAAGGTTCCATCGTGAATCGACGCCCTGAAGTCCTGCGCCCGGCTGGAGTTCCAGGCTTCCTCGGAAGTCTGTTGCGTGAGATCGCCGATCGCCTGTGGCGCCCAGCAGCACAGGTAGGCCTGCTTGTCACCTGCGACGAGCAACTTGCGAAAGGGGGCTTCGCAGAATGGACGGTCGTCCGAGCTGTCGGCGCAGGTCGGCAGGTCAGTCTGAGCGCGATCGGACATCGTGGAGATCCCCCGAGTCTACCTCCTCCTCTCGGCCTCCCTACCTCGGGGTCTTCATGGCTTCGAACAGGAACTGCTCCGGTCCGAAGCAGCCGAGGCGCTCCGACCAGTAGAGGCAGGCTCTCGCGCCCGAGAAACCGGCCGCGCGGAGGTTCTCGAGGATCTCCCAGCCGAAGTGATACCAGGCCAGGCAACCGGCCGGATCGGTCGGGTCGTCGTGGTGCTCGGGCGGCTCGAGGTATTCGATCTCGTCGTCTGCGCGTCGTGCCCGTACCAGGTGCCGGGTTCGGTCAGCGCGAAACGGCGCGCTCAACAGGAGTCCTCCTCCCTCGACGAGGACCCTTGCGAGCTCGCCCAGGGCGCTGCCGTAGTCTGGTACGTGCTCGAGGACGTCGAGACTGATGACTCCCCCGAAGCTCCCGGACGGGAAGGTCAGACGGGTCAGGTCTTCGTTGCGGACACCGGTCGCGTCGCGGCCGCCCAGCTCGACCTGATCGCCGAGATACTCGCTGCCGACGATGTTCCAGCCGAGGGACTCGAGAGCCGCGAACAGAGGGGTCTTCCTCTCGGTGACGTAGATCGGTCCCTGGTCGTGAGGAAGGTGTGCCTTCGCCATGCACACCGCGGCTCGCATCCTCGCGTTGAGACCGCAGCTGGGACAGATCACCCGTTCGCGCCAGTTCGGCACGCATTCTGGCGAGACCCCCCCGGCCGCTTCGAAGTCGACGGCAAAAGCGACCTCCCGCGCGCAGATGTCGCAGTGGCCGGCCACCGTGAACGGCAGCTGGCCTGCGGCCAACCGCTGCTCGAGCCGGAACCGGCGACGTAGCTCCGGCTCGGACCGCCGACAGAACTCACGGTATTCGTGCTGGTTGGAGAAGCGGTCGATCGTCAGCACCGGTCAGAGGACACGGGCCTGCGCTGATCGCAGCCTGATCGCTCGCGATTCGTCATCCGCCGATCATAGCCGTGCCCGTCCATCGGCCAGCGGCGTGGCGGAGTCCGCGGCGTGGTCGAGGGTGCCGACCGCCACCCACTGCGCGGTGAGGTAGAGAGCGGTGATCAAGGCGATGTGGAGCACGAGGGCGAACGGCAGGTCGCGCTTGGGGTTCTTGTACTCGCCGGCCGCGAACACCGCCGGGGGACGAGCTTGCTCGCCACGAGCACGACGGCGGTACGCACGCCGCTCTTGAACGCCTCGGAGGTAGCATGCCGGTCTGATGCCCCAACGCTTCGCCGGCCTCGACATCTATCTCTTCGACCAGCTGGTGCGCGGCCGGATCGCGCCGGGGATGCGAATCTTCGACGCGGGCTGCGGCCGAGGGCGCAACCTTCGCTACCTGCTGGCCGCCGGCTACGAGGTGATGGGCGCCGACGGCGACCCAGAGGCCGTGGGCGTGGTGCGCGCCTTGGCCCGGGAGCTGGCGCCCGCTCTTCCCGAGGAGAACTTCCGCGCCGAGCCTCTCACGGCGATGACCTTCCCCGACGCGTGCGCCGACGTCGTGATCTCGAGTGCCGTGCTGCACTTCGCAGCCGGCGACGAGGAGTTCCGGGCCATGCTGGCGGGATCCTGGCGCGTGCTGGCGCGGGGCGGTCTCTTCTTCTGCCGGCTGGCTTCGACCATCGGGATGGAGGGTCGCTTTCGGACCCTCGGCGGGAGGCGCTTCGCACTGCCCGACGGCACGGAGCGCTACGTCGTCGACGAGCCGATGCTGATGTCACTGACGGCCGAGCTCGGCGGCGCCCTGCTCGACCCGCTCAAGACGACCGTCGTCCAGGACCTGCGCTGCATGACTACCTGGGTCGTGCGCAAGGCAGGGTGAGGTAGCTCTCGTAGCGCGGTACACTCGAGGGCATGGCCGGCAACAGACCGGGTTGGGGGTCGATCGCGATGGCGGCTTGGGCGGTGTTGGAGGTCGTCGCAGTGGGCTGGCTTTTGCTGGCCTGCGGATCGGCCGGCTCGAACGGATCGCCCCCGCCGGACGTCACCCAACCGCCGGTCGAGGCCCCCAGGCAGGTCGCTTGCGACGCCAGGGACGAGCTGGCCTGCCTCGACTCGAGCGACTGCACGCTGCGCCAGGCCGAGGACAAGACCTACTACTGCGCCGAGCCCGCGAGCGCCTGCGAAGAGGGCTTCGTGCAGAGCTCGGCGACCGCCGAGGCGTGCGTCGGCGAGGGCTGCACCTTCGTGCCGGCGGTGTGCTACTGCGCGCCGGACGTGACGTGCGTCTGCGGCGGCGGGCCCCCGGCGCAGTGCGTGGCCGCCAGCTGACGGCGAACGCCGTCGCCGGCCGCCTCGCGAGGAGGAGATGCGCATGAGCCCCGACGACCGCCGCTACGACCGCCCCGACTACACGGCGATGCTCGCGGTGGCGATCGAGGAGGCCAGGCTCGGCCTGGCGGAGGGCGGCATCCCCATCGGCGCGGCCCTCTTCGACCGTGCGGGACGGCTGCTGGGCCGCGGCCGCAACCGCCGCGTCCAGGAGGGCGATCCGTCGATCCACGGCGAGACCGACGCTTTCCGCAAGGCGGGGCGCCAGACCAGCTACCGCGACACGATCATGGTCACGACCCTGGCCCCGTGCTGGTACTGCAGCGGGCTCGTGCGCCAGTTCGGGATCGGCGCCGTGGTCGTCGGCGAGTCCGAGAACTTCGCGGGTGGCATCGAGTGGCTGCGGCGCCACGGGGTCGAGGTCGTCGACCTCGAGTCGCGGGAGTGCGTCGAGCTGCTGGCCGGCTTCATCGAGCTTCATCCCGAGGTCTGGAACGAGGACATCGGCGAGCCGATCGCATAGAACCACGCGCGGCAGGGAGCGGTCGGGCCGGGGTACGCGACCCGACCGAGGGGGTCTGCGCACCCACGGTCTCGTCGAGAGCGTAGAATGCGCGGTTCACGGCCTGGCGAGCGGGCCCGGGGCCTCGGATCCGCGCGTCTCTGGGAGTTGATCCATGGCGAACACCGACGAGCTGCTCGAGCAGGACATCGACCCGCAGGAGACGCGGGAGTGGAAGGACGCGCTCGAGGGGGTCATCGAGCGCGACGGCCCCGAGCGGGCCCACTTCCTGATCGAGTCGCTGGTCGACAAGGCCCGGCGCTCGGGCGCCTACCTGCCGTTCAACGCCACCACGGCCTACATCAACACGATTCCGCCCCACCAGGAGGCGCAGCGGCCCGGCGATCCTTCGCTCGAGCGCCGGCTCAAGAGCATCGTGCGCTGGAACGCCATGGCCATGGTGGTCAAGGCCAACCGCAAGCCGGGGGGCCTGGGCGGGCACATCGCCACCTACCAGTCCGTGGCCAACCTGTTCGAGGTCGGCTTCAACCATTTCTTCCACGCCCCGACCGCGGATCACGGCGGCGATCTCGTGATGTTCCAGGGGCACAGCTCGCCGGGGATCTACGCCCGGGCCTTCCTCGAGGGGCGGATCAGCGAGGAGCAGATGTCGAAGTTCCGGGAGGAGACGATCGGCGGCCTCCCCTCCTACCCCCACCCCTGGCTGATGCCGGGCTTCTGGCAGTTCCCGACCGTGTCGATGGGGCTCGCGTCGATCTCGGCGATCTACCAGGCGCGCTTCATGAAGTACCTGGACCACCGGGGGCTGATCGCGGCCGGCCGGCGCAAGGTCTGGGCCTTCCTCGGCGACGGCGAGATGGACGAGCCCGAGTCGCTGGGCGCCATCTCGCTGGCGACGCGCGAGAAGCTCGACAACCTCGTGTTCGTCATCAACTGCAACCTGCAGCGCCTCGACGGGCCGGTGCGCGGCAACGGCAAGATCATCCAGGAGCTCGAGGCGGTGTTCCGCGGCGCCGGCTGGAACGTCCTCAAAGTGATCTGGGGGTCGAACTGGGATCCGTTGCTGGCCCGCGACACGACGGGCAAGCTGCGCCGGCGCATGGAGGAGGTGCTCGACGGGGAGTACCAGCTCTACGCCGGCCATCCCGGCAGCTTCGTGCGCGAGCACTTCTTCGGCAAGGTCCCCGAGCTCGCGGAGCTCGTGGCCGACATGTCGGACGAAGACGTCTGGCGCCTGAAGCGGGGAGGGCACGATCCGCAGAAGGTCTACGCGGCCTATCACGCCGCCGTCCATCACACGGGTCAGCCCACCGTCATCCTCGCCAAGACCGTCAAGGGCTATGGCATGGGCGAGTCCGGCGAGGGCCAGAACATCACGCACCAGCAGAAGAAGATGGGCGAGGACTCGCTGCGCGCCTTTCGCGACCGCTTCGCGATCCCCATCTCGGAGGAGCAGATCGCCGACCTGCCGTTCTACAAGCCGGAGGAGGACAGCGCCGTCATCCGGTACCTGCGGGAGCGCCGGGAGGCCCTGGGCGGCTACCTGCCGGAGCGCCGGGCGGTCGCCGAGCCGCTCGCGGTGCCCGAGCTGTCGGCCTTCAGCGTCCTGCTCGAGGGCAGCGGCGAGCGCGAGCTGTCGACGACGATGGCCTTCGTCCGCCTGCTGATGACGCTGACGCGCGACGACAATCTCAAGGAGCGGCTGGTGCCGATCGTCTCCGACGAGGCCCGCACCTTCGGCATGGAAGGCATGTTCCGGCAGATCGGAATCTACGCGCCGACCGGCCAGCTCTACACACCCGAGGACCGCGATCAGCTTGCCTACTACCGCGAGGAGAAGAGCGGCCAGATCCTCCAGGAGGGGATCTCCGAGGCCGGCTCGCTGGCCTCGTGGACGGCGGCCGGCACGTCCTACGCCAACCACGGCCTGCACATGATCCCGTTCTTCATCTTCTACTCCATGTTCGGCTTCCAGCGGGTGGGGGACCTGATCTGGCAGGCCGGGGACATGCAGGCGCGCGGCTTCCTGCTGGGCGCCACGTCCGGGCGCACGACCCTCAACGGCGAGGGGCTGCAGCATCAGGACGGCCACAGCCACCTGCTCTCCTCGACGGTGCCCAACTGCGTGAGCTACGACCCGACCTACGCCTACGAGCTCGCCGTCGTCATGCAGGACGGGCTGCGGCGGATGTACCGCGAGGACGAGAACGTCTTCTACTACGTGACGCTGCTCAACGAGAACTACCCCCACGGCCCCCTTCCGAAGGGCGTCGAGGAGGGCATCCGCAAGGGCCTCTACCTGCTCTTCGAGCCCGCGAAGTCGCGGGCCAAGAAGCCGCCCCCGGAAGTCCAGCTCATCGGCAGCGGCTCCATCCTGCGCGAGGTCGAGGCCGCGGCCCGCCTGCTGGCCGCCGATTTCGGGGTGCGGGCGACGGTGTGGAGCGCGCCGAGCTTCACGGAACTGCGCCGCGACGGCTTGGCGGTAGAGCGTTGGAATCGCCGCCATCCCGAGGAGGCGCCGCGGACGACCTGGGTCGATCGCTGCCTGCGCGGCCGCCGCGGGCCGGTCGTGGCGGCGACGGATTACATGCAGGCGGTGCCCGACCAGATCCGTCCCTGGGTTCCCGGCCGCTACGTGACCCTCGGCACGGACGGGTTCGGGCGCTCCGACACCCGCGAGCGGCTACGCTCGTTCTTCGAGGTGGACCGCGCGAACGTCGTCCTGGCGGCCGTCAAGGCGCTGGCCGACGAGGGCTCGATGCCCGCCGCCGCCGCCGGCGAGGCGATGGCCCGCTACGACCTCGATCCCGACAAGGTGGACCCGTGGAGCGTCTGAGCGCGAGCGCCGGCAGCCCGCCGCGCCGCCGCCAAGGGGAGATCGGCGTCCGTGCCTGATCTCGAACGGATCGTGATTCCCGACATCGGCGGCGAGCCGGCCGACGTCGTGGAGGTCCTCGTCTCCCCGGGGGACGAGGTGGCGGTCGACGACGGCCTCGTCACCCTCGAGAGCGACAAGGCCTCCATGGACGTGCCGTCACCGCGGGCGGGCAAGGTCCACGACGTCAAGGTCAAGGCGGGAGACCGGGTCGGCGAGGGCGACCTGATCCTGACGCTCGAGCCGAGCGCCCCGCCGCCGGCCGCGCCCGGGAAGGCCGCGGCGCCGGAGCCCGGCCCCGCCCCCGACCCCGAGGCCGCGGCGCCGGAGCCCGGCCCCGCCCTCGGTCCCGAGGCCGCGGCGCCGGAGCCCGCCCCCGAGCTCGCTCCCGCTCCCGCGGCGGCGGTGCCGGCCCGCCTCGCGGCCGTGGCGCCGCCGCCGGCCGCCATCGACGAGGACCCGACCCAGGTCTACGCCTCGCCCGCCGTGCGCCGCTTCGCCCGCCAGCTCGGGGTGGACCTCGCGCGCGTTCGCGGCACCGGGCGCAAGGCGAGGATCCTCAAGGAAGACGTCGAGGCCTTCGTCAAGGGGGAGCTGGCCGCCCCCGGCCGCGGCGCGGCGCTGCCGGACATGCCGATCGTCGACTTCTCCCGCTTCGGGCCGATCGAGCGCCGCCCGCTCACCCGGATCCAGAGGATCGCCGGACCGAGCCTGCAGCGCAGCTGGCTCCACGCCCCCCACGTCACCCAGCACGACTGGGCGGACGTGACCGAAATGGAGGCGTTCCGCAAGAGCGAGGCCGCAGCCGCCGCGGAGCGCGGGGTCAAGCTCACCCCGCTCGCGTTCCTCATGAAGGCGAGCGTCGCCGCGCTCGCGGAGTTTCCGGCCGTCAACGCCTCGCTCGACCCGGACGGCGAGCACCTGATCCTCAAGTCGTACTACCACCTCGGCATCGCCGTCGACACGGCCGACGGACTGATGGTGCCGGTGATCCGCGACGTCGACACGAAGGGGCTCCTCGAGCTGGCGGCGGAGCTCGGAGCGGTCAGCGCCGCCACGCGGGACGGCAAGCTCAAGCCGGACCAGCTGCGCGGCGCGAGCTTCACGATCTCGAGCCTCGGCGGCATCGGCGGCAGCCACTTCACGCCGATCGTCAACACTCCGGAGGTCGCCATCCTCGGCGTCGGCCGCGCCCGCTGGCAGCCCGTCTGGGACGGCGGCGAGTTCCGCCCCCGCCTGATGCTGCCCCTCTCGCTCTCCTACGACCACCGGGTGGTCGACGGCGCCCTCGGGGTCCGGTTCACGACCTACCTGGCGACCGTGCTCTCCGACCTGAGGCGGCTGCTGCTGTGAGTGGCGACGGCGGGTGAGCGCGCTGCGCGAGATCCGGGTTCCCGACCTCGGCGACGTCGCGGGGGTCACGGTCGTCGAGCTCCTGGTGGCGGTCGGCGACCGCGTGGCGGCCGACGACGGTCTCGTCACCCTCGAGAGCGACAAGGCCTCGATGGACGTCCCGGCGACGGCCGCCGGCGTCGTGCGCGAGCTCCTGGTCGGCATCGGCGACACGGTGGCCGCGGGCGATCCGATCGCGCGGCTCGATGAGGAGGCCGCCACGGCTGGCCTCGAGCCGCCGCCCGCGACCCCGAAGGCGGCGGAAGAGCCTGCCGCCGAGACCCGGCAGGCCGCGGCGGACCCGGGCGCCGAGATGGCCACCGAGGTGGTCGTGCTGGGCTCGGGCCCGGGCGGCTACACCGCGGCTTTCCGGGCCGCCGATCTGGGCAAGAAGGTGACGCTCGTCGAGCGCTACGCGACCCTCGGCGGCGTCTGCCTGAACGTCGGCTGCATCCCGTCGAAGGCGCTGCTCCATGCCGCGCGGGTCCTCGACGAGGCGGCCGAGTTCCGGGAGCGCGGCATCGACTTCGGCGAGCCGAAGATCGACCTCGAGCGGCTGCGCGGCTGGAAGGACTCGGTCGTGGCCCAGCTCACGGGCGGCATCGCCGGCATGGCCAAGCGCCGCGGAGTGGAGATCGTCCAGGGCGTCGGCGAGCTGATCGACCCGCACACTCTCGCCGTCGAGGCAGCGGACGGCCGGCGCACGGTCCGCTTCGAGCAGGCGATCCTGGCCGTCGGCTCGCGGGTGGCGCGCATCCCCGGCATCCCCTACGACGATCCCCGGGTCCTCGATTCGACGACCGCCCTCGAGCTCGCGGACGTGCCGGCGAGACTCCTCATCGTGGGCGGCGGCGTCATCGGATTGGAGATGGCGACCGTCTACGGGGCGCTGGGCTCGGCCGTGACGGTCGTCGAGCTCGAGGACGGGCTCATCCCCGGCTGCGACCGCGATCTGGTGCGGCCGCTCGAGAAGCGGCTGCGCGGCAGCTACGGCGCCGAGATCCTGGTGTCGACGGGCGTGGCGGCGGCCGTGGCGCGGGAGGACGGCCTCGAGGTCCGCTTCGAAGGCGAGCGCGCCCCGGCGCCGGCGATCTTCGATCGCCTGCTCGTGGCGGTCGGGCGGCGCCCCAACGGCGACCGGATCGGCGCCGCGGCCGCGGGCATCGAGGTCGACGGCCGCGGCTTCGTCCCGGTCGACCGGGAGCGGCGGACCAACGTGCGCCACATCTTCGCCGTCGGCGACCTGACCGGCCTGCCGATGCTCGCCCACAAGGCCACCCACGAGGCGCGGGTCGCGGCCGAGGTGGCGGCGGGCGAGAAGAGCGGCTTCGACGCCCGCGTCATCCCCGCGGTCGCCTACACGGATCCGGAGGTGGCCTGGGTGGGGCTGACCGAGACGGACGCCAGGGCGAGCGGCGTGGCCTACGAGACCGGCAAGTTTCCCTGGTCGGCGAGCGGCCGGTCGCTCGCCATGGGCCGCCGCGAGGGCGCGACGAAGCTGCTCTTCGATCCCGCGACGAAGCGACTGCTGGGCGCCGGCATCGTCGGCCCCAACGCCGGCGAGCTCGTCGCGGAGCTCGCCCTGGCCATCGAGATGGACTGCGAGGCGGCCGACCTGGCGTTGACCGTCCACCCCCACCCCACCCTGGCGGAGACGGTGGGGCTGGCGGCCGAGGCGTTCGAGGGCACGATCACCGACCTCTACCTGCCGCGGCGCCGGCCGCCGGGCTGAGGCGCGTCAGGCGGCGGCCGCGGCCGAGGCGCGGGTCAGGCCGTGGCGGAAGCGGCCCAGCAGCCGGTTGATCGGGTGCCGGCGCTCGAGAAAGCGCAGCACCGGCGCCCGGCGCACGCCGAGCTTGGCGTGGAGCTTGCTCAGGGCCGGCTCCTCCGGGTCGAGCGCGTAGCCGCGCTCGATGGCGCGGTAGGCTTCGCCGCGGTTGCCGGCCAGCAGGCACGTGCGGGCCAGGTTCACGAAGTTCTCCGGCTCGTAGAAGCTCAGGTGGCAGGCGCGGCGGCACAGCTCGATGCCCTCGCGGACCCGGCGCTCGCGATAGGCGATGCCGAAGCCGAGGTACGAATAGAAGAGCGAGGGCAGCTCCGCGCCGCCGGCGTCGGCCTCGGCGACGCGCGCCAGGCAGGCCATGCCCGTGTCCCAATCGCCCTGGCGGCAGTAGTGGACGCCGCGTTCCGCGAGCCTCTTGAGCGTTCGTGGGTCCGTCGCCATCTTGGGGTTTCCGCAGCCCGGGCTAGCGGCCGGGCCGGCGGCGCAACAGTACCAGGGTGCGGTCGTCCGCGAACGGCTCGCCCGCGGCGAAGTCCAGCAGGGCGCGGTTGACGGCCGCGTCGAGGTCCTCGAGGGGCGCCGCGCGCAGCGCCAGGCAGATCTCGCGCAGGCGCTCGAGGCCGAACTCCTCTCCCGCCGGGTTCGCGGCCTCCGTGATGCCGTCGGTGTAGAGGACCAGGAGGTCGCCCGCCCCTAAGTCCGCGCGCCGGCTCGCGAACTCCGGCGTCGGCAGCAGGCCGATCGGCGGCCCGCTGGCGGCGAGCGCCTCGCTCTCGCCCGCAGCGCGAACGACGAGAGCCGGATTGTGCCCGGCGTTGGCGTAGGTGAGGGCTCCGGAGGCCGGTTCCAGGCGCACCAGCAGGGCGGTGGCGTACTTGGCCGCCGAGGTCCGGTCCCAGAGCCGCTTGGAGACCTCGGCGCAGATGCGGTCGGGCTCGAGCCCGGCCTCCAGGGGGCCGGCCAGCAGGGCCTCGATGGAGGCGGTCAGGAGCGAGGCGCTGATGCCCTTGCCCGAGACGTCCGTCACGACGAAGAAGCAGGTCGCGCCGTCGGCGCCTTCCACGACCTCGAAGAAGTCGCCGGACACGCCTTGCGAGGGCTCGGTCGCGCCGTGCAGCTCGTAGCCTTCGAGAGTGGGCAGCTCGCTGGGCAGCAGGGCGAGCTGGATCGTGCGCGCGAGGCGCACTTCGTCTTCCAGGCGCCGGCGCTCGGCCGCCTCCTCCGCCAGCTCGAGGTTGCGCAGCCGCAGCGCGGCGACGGACCCGAGGGAGGTCAGGAGCTCCATGTCGGCTTCGTTGAAGCGGTGGCGGTGGAGACGCGAGTTCAGCGCGATCATGCCGAGCGAGCCTTCGGCGTCGGCCAGCGGCGCCGCGATCAGGCTGCGCACTCCGGCGTCCAGGATGCTCTCCGCCTGCGCGAACCGGTCGTCGCGGGCGACGTCGAGAACGAGCGCCGCCTGCCCGTTGTCGGCGACCTCGCGGATCAGGGTCTGCGACAGCAGGTGGTGCTCTTCGTAGCCCTTGGCGGTCTTCCGGGCGGCCTGGCGAAAGCTCCCGTCCGGTTCGCGGAGCACGATCACCGCCTCTTCGGGGCGGAGCAGATCGAAGGTCCGCCCGAGCAGGGTCTCGAGGAGCTCCTCGACGGAGAGCGAGCGGGCCAGCACCTGGTGCACGTCGTTGAGGATCTGCAGGCGCTGGGCGTGCGACTGCAGGATCTCGACGGATTCCTCGCTCTGGGGCGAGATCGTGGCCTGGCTGGCGAGCAGCTCCGAGGCGCTCCGGAAGACCGTGTGGTCTCCGGCCGAGGTCTCCCGCCGGGGCCTGGCCGGGGCCCGCGGCGCTGCCGGGTCCTCGATGCGCACGACGCTGCTCGACAAGGCGATCTCGTCGCCGGCGGCGATCGGCATCGGCCCTTCGACCCTGACGCCCGACAGGAACGTGCCGTTGCGCGAGCCGAGATCCTCGAGCCGCCAGGAGTCGCCGTCCTTGAAGAGCCGGGCGTGGCGCCGCGACAGGAACGAATCGGCGATCGTCACGTCGCAGTCGGTGCCGCGGCCGATCACGAGCTCCTCCCCGTGCAAGGGCACGGCAAACGGCTCCCCTTGCGCCGGATTGACCAGTAGGCGCATCATCGCGCCAGTCTATTCCGAGCGGACCGGTCTGGCCCACCGGTCTGGCCCACCGGTTCGGGCGCCGGTCGACGGCGCCGGCGCCCGGCTCGCGCCGCGACCCGCGACCGGGAGGCCGGGCGAGCGGGCTCTGGGGCTAGAATGCGCCGTGCCCACGCCGCGATGGATGATCTATGGCGCGACCGGCTACACCGGCCGGCTGGTGGTTGCCGAGGCCGTGGCGCGCGGGGCGACGCCGATCCTGGCAGGCCGCGGGCGGGAAGAGGTGGCGGCGCTGGCGGGCGAGCACGGGCTCGAGCACCGGGTCTTCGGCCTCGCGGACTCGGTGGTCCTGCGCCGCGGACTGCTCGACGTCACGGCCGTCCTGCATTGCGCCGGGCCGTTCGCCTGGACGAGCCGGCCGCTGGTCGACGCCTGCCTGGCGACGGGCACTCACTACCTCGACATCACGGGCGAGATCGACGTCTTCGAGGCGATCCACGGGCGCGACGCGGAGGCCCGGGCGGCCCGCGCGGTGCTGCTGCCGGGCGTCGGCTTCGACGTCGTGCCGACGGACTGCCTGGCCGCCCGGCTGGCCTCCGAGGTGCCGCGCCCGGAGCGCCTCGAGCTCGCCTTCCACGCCGCCGGCGGCGGTGTGAGCCGCGGCACGATGCGGTCGATGGTCGAGCGCCTGCCGAAGGCCGGCGCCGTGCGCCGCGGCGGCCGCCTGGAGCCGGTCCCCTTCGCCTGGGAGACCCGCGAGATCGAGTTCGGCTGCGGCCGGCGGTGGACGATGACCATCCCCTGGGGCGACGTCTCGACGGCCTATTTCAGCACGGGGATCCCCGACGTCAAGGTCTTCGCCGGCGTGTCGCCGGCCGGGATCGCTCGCGCCCGCCGGCTGCGCCGCCTGGCCCCCATCGCCGGCCTGACGCCGATCAAGCGCACCCTGCAGTGGGTCATCGGGCGCCGCGTGACGGGACCGGACGCCGCCGCGCGGGCGGCCGGCCGCTGCTACCTGTGGGGTCGGGTCGAGAACGCCCGCGGGCGCGGCGCGACGGCGACCTTCGACACCCCCGAGGGCTACACCTTGACGGCCACGGCGGCGGTCGACGCGGCCCTGCGGGTGGCGGCCGGCGAGGTGGGCAACGGCGCCAAGACCCCTTCCCTGGCTTTCGGGGCCGGCTACGTGGAGGGGCTGCCCGGAGTGTCGAAGATCGTGGTGGCTCATGACGGTTGAGAGCCGCGCCGAGGACTCGGAGCTGGAGGGGCTCGCGGGCCGGCCGCGATAGACTCGGCCGCTTCGATGGCGACCCTGGAGCTCGGGAGGTTCTGATGCGCTGGAGAGGGCAGAGCGGGAGTGCCAACGTCGAGGACCGTCGCGGCGGCCGCGGAGGGATGCTGGGCGGCCGGATCCCCGGCGGGCGGCCCCTGGGCGTGGGCTGCGGCGGCATCATCCTCGTGGCGGTGCTGGCCCTCGTCTTCGGGGCCGATCCGCAGCAGCTCTTCGAGGTCCTGGAGCAGACCCAGGCGACGACCCGGCAGCAGCCGATGCCGGCGCCGCGCCAGGGAGGCGAGGCGGGCGACGAGCTCGGCCAGTTCGCGTCGGTCGTGCTGGCGGATACCGAGCAGACCTGGGGCGGGATCTTCCAGCGCTCCGGGACGCGCTACCGGGAGCCGGTGATGGTCCTCTTTTCGGACGCCGTGCGCTCCGCCTGCGGCTTCAACAGCGCGGCCACCGGGCCCTTCTACTGTCCGGCGGACGGCAAGCTCTACCTCGACCTCGGCTTCTTCGACCAGCTCGAGCGGCGGTTCGGGGCGCCGGGTGACTTCGCCCAGGCCTACGTCATCGCCCACGAGGTCGGCCACCACGTGCAGAACCTGTGGGGGATCAACGAGCAGGTCGAGCGCGCTCGCCGCCAGGTCTCGCGGGCCCAGGGCAACGAGCTCTCGGTGCGCATGGAGCTGCAGGCCGACTGCCTGGCCGGCGTCTGGGCGCATCACGCGCACGCCGACCGCCGGTTGCTCGAGCCGGGCGACGTCGAGGAGGGGCTGCGGGCGGCCGCGGCGATCGGCGACGACAACATCCAGCGCAGCTCGGGAATGCGGGTGCAGCCGGAGTCCTGGACCCACGGCTCGTCCCAGCAGCGCGTCAGCTGGCTGCGCCGGGGGATGGAGACCGGCGATCCCGACGCCTGCGACACCTTCGGCTGACCCCGCCGGCCAGCCTGGCGCCGGTTCGTGGGTGCCGGCGACATAGAATCCTCGGACGTCCGGGGAGATGCCCCCGCGTCTTCGCTCTTCGGCGTCGTTCCCGCGCCCATTCTCCCCGACCCATTTCCGTTCCAACCCAGGAGACCGATCATGAAGGGACGACTCATTCCAGCAGCATTGGCCCTGGCCGCCGCCGCATGGTGGCCGGCCGCGGCCGCAGACCTGACCCGTGACGAGATCGCGAGCGAGGTGCTCGCGACCATGGACCGGACGGCGGACCCCTGCCAGGACTTCTACCGCTACGCCTGCGGCGGCTGGCTCGACGCCACCGAGCTGCCCGGCGACCAGTCGCGCTGGACGCGCAGCTTCTCGGTGATCCGCGAGGCCAACCGCGAGTTCATCCGCGAGCTGCTCGAGAACGCGGCCGCCGACCCCGGTGACGACCCGAACCGGCGCAAGGTCGGGCACTTCTACGGCGCCTGCATGAACGAGGAGGCGGCCAACGCCCGCGGGGCGGCGCCGCTCGAGCCGCTCTTCGAGCTCGTCGCGGGCATGGGGGAGACGCACCCCGGGGAAGAGATCGTCGGCCGGCTGCACCGCGCCGGGGTCGACGCCTTCTTCGGCGGCGGCGCCCTGCCGGACTTCCTCGATCCGGATCTCAACATCGCCTTCCTGGTGCAGGCCGGCCTCGGCATGCCCGATCGCGACTACTACGTGAGCGAAGACGAGAAGAAGCAGGAGCTCCTCGCCGAGTACGAGAAGCACGTGGCGCGGATGTTCGCCCTCGTGGGCGAGGACGCCGAGAGCGCCGCGGCGCACGCCCGCGACGTGCTCGAGATCGAGACTCGGCTGGCCGGGGTCTCCCGGCCGCGGGCCGAGATGCGGGATCCGGAGAAGCTCTACAACAAGATCGATCTCGCCGGGCTCGTGGAGCTGGCGCCGGCCATCGAGTGGCCGGCCTATCTCGCGGCGACCGGCTATCCGGACATCACGCAGATCAACGTAGCCACACCGGAGTTCTTCGCGGAGCTCGACAAGATGCCGGCCGACACCGACGTCGCCAAGGTGAAGAGCTACCTGCGCTGGCGCGTCCTCGACCGCTTCGCCGATCAGCTGTCGGACGACTTCGTCACCGCGAACTTCGAGTTCTACGGCCAGAAGCTCAACGGCCAGCAGGAGATCCAGCCGCGCTGGAAGCGCTGCGTCGACGCCACCGAGACGGCGCTCGGCGAGGTCATCGGCAAGCTCTACGTGGACGCCAAGTTCGCGGGCTCGAGCAAGGACGTCGCCCTTGAGATGATCGGCGACATCTTCGCCGCCTTCGAGAGCGGACTGCCCGGGCTGGCATGGATGGACGACGTCACGCGCGGCCGCGCCATGGAGAAGGTGGAGGCGCTCGACAAGAAGATCGGCTACCCCGACCAGTGGCGCGACTACTCGGGGCTGGTGGTCGTCGAGAACGACTACTTCGCGAACACGCTGGCGGCGACGGAGTTCGAGTTCGACTACGACGCCGCCAAGATCGGCAAGCCCGTCGACCGCAAGGAGTGGGGCATGACGCCCCAGATGGTCAACGCCTACTACAACCCGCTGTGGAACGAGATCGCCTTCCCCGCCGGCATCATGCAGCCGCCGTTCTTCCACAAGGACTTCCCGGCGGCGATGAACTACGGCGGGATGGGCAGCGTCATCGGCCACGAGCTCACCCACGGCTTCGACGATCAGGGACGCAAGTTCGCTCCCGACGGCAAGCTGCGGGAGTGGTGGGAGCCGCCGGTGGCGGAGCGCTTCGAGGAGCGCGCCCAGTGCGTCGACGACTTCTACTCGCGCTACGCGGTCGCCGAGGGGGCGAACGTCGACGGCAAGCTGACCCTGGGCGAGAACATCGGCGACATCGGAGGCGTCAAGGAGGCCTACGTGGCCTTCGCGGCGCGGCAGGCGCGCAGCGGCGGCGAGCCGGCCGTGGCGGGCCTGACCGACGAGCAGCTGTTCTTCGTCTCCTGGGGCCAGGTGTGGTGCACCGTCGCCACCGAGGAGTACGAGCGGCTGCAGGTGACGACCGATCCCCACGCGCCCGCCCGCTTCCGGGTGATGGGACCGCTGACCACCAACCCGGCCTTCGCCGCGGCCTTCCAGTGCGCGCCGGGAACGCCGATGGCGCCGGCCGAGCGCTGCGAGGTCTGGTAGCGAACCGCCGCCCGGCGTCGAGGAACGGGTCCGGGGGCAGCCCCGGGCCCGTTTCTTCTTACGCCAGAGCGCCTTGGACGCTAAAACGTGGTAACGTCATAACGTCCATGAATCGGGTCACCGTCTACCTCGAGCCGGAGCTCCACCGGGCGCTGAAGCTGCGGGCCGCCGAGAGCGGGCGCAACGTCTCGGCGTTGATCAACGAGATGGTGCGCCAGGGTCTGGCGACCGATCTCGAGGATCTCGACACCTTCGAAGAGCGAGCGGCGGAGCCGGCGTTCTCCTTCGAGCTCGTGCTGCGCAACCTGCGGCGGCGCGGCGAGATCTAGTGGCGCGGATCCTCATCGCGTCGACGGCGCTCGCCGAGCTGCGCGCCATCGAGCCCGCCGCCCGCCGCCGCCGGCTGGTCGCCCGCTTGAGCACCCTCGATCCGGCCGCCGCCGAGCACCGGCTGTGCGCCCCGGGGCGCTACCGGCTGCTCGCGGACGGCGTGCGGGTGCTCTACGGGCGCCGTAGCGACGGCACTCTGGTCATCGTCGGCGTGGCGGCGCCGCCGATGCCGTAGACTTCGGGCGACGAACCCGAGAACGGCACGCGAGAAGGGAGATCCGCATGCAGCGCAACATCCTGGGAGCGGTGGTCGCCCGCGTCGCCATCGGGGTGGTGGTGACGGCGGGCGGAGCGCTCGTCGCCGGGGCCCGGCGATGACGGAGATCTTCCAGGTCGACGCGTTCACCGAGCGCCCGTTCGCGGGCAATCCGGCGGCCGTCTGCCCGCTCGCCGGCCCCGCGGGCGAGCGCTGGATGCAGGACGTGGCGCGGGAGATGAACCTCTCGGAGACGGCGTTCTTCTGGCCGGAGGGGGAGGCGCTGCGGCTGCGCTGGTTCACGCCCGGCGGCGAGGTCGAGCTGTGCGGGCACGCGACGCTGGCCACGGCGCACGTCCTGTGGGAGACAGGGCGCCTCGAGCCGGCGGCGCCCGCGAGCTTCGCTACGTTGAGCGGCAGGCTCGGCGCGCACCGCGACGGCGACTTCGTGGTGCTCGACTTCCCGGCGCTTCCGGGGGAGCCCGTGCCCGCCCCGGCCGGCCTCGTCGAGGCGCTGGGCGCAAGCCCCGCGGCCGTCAGCCGGGCCCGGTTCGATCTCCTCGTCGAGCTCGCCAGCGCCGCGGCCGTGCGCGCGCTCGCGCCGGACTTCCGGGCGCTCGCCGCGCTCGACTGCCGCGGGGTCGCCGTCACCGCGCCCGGCGACGACGGCGAGCACGACTTCGTCTCGCGGTTCTTCGCTCCGCGCTACGGGATCGACGAGGATCCGGTGACCGGCTCGGCCCATTGCCAGCTGGCCCCCTACTGGGCGCCGCGGCTGGGCAAGGAGCGGATGCTCGCCTACCAGGCCTCGGCCCGGGGCGGCGTCGTCAGGGTGGCCGTGCGCGGCGACCGCGTGGAGCTCGCCGGCCGGGCGGTCACCGTGCTGCGGGGGCGGCTCGCCGCCGCGGCCGCCGGACCCGCGAGCTGAGCCGAGTCGGGCGATGCTCGACCTGGGCGCGTTCGAGGTCCTGACCTTCGACTGCTACGGCACGCTCGTCGACTGGGAGGAGGGGATCGCCGCGGCCGTCGGCGGCCTGCTGGCTCGCCGCGGCATCGCGGCGGGGCGCGACGAGGTGCTCGCGCTCCACGCCCGCTTCGAGCCGGCGCTCCAGGCCGGTCCCTTCCGCACCTACCGCGAGATCCTGGGGGGCGTCGTCGGCCGTTTCGGCGAGCACTACGGGTTCGAGCCGACGGGGCCGGAGCGCGCCGCCCTGGCCGAGTCCCTCGGGCAGTGGCCCGTCTTTCCGGACACCGTGGCGGCGCTGGCCCGCCTGGCGGGTCGCTACCGGCTCGCGATCCTCTCCAACGTCGACGACGACCTCTTCGCCGCGACGGCGCCCCGGCTCGAGGTCTCGTTCGACGCCGTCGTCACCGCGCAGCAGGTCGGGTCGTACAAGCCGGCGCCCGCCCACTTCCACGAGGCCCTGCGGCGGCTCGGCGTCTCCCGGGAGGGAATGCTGCACGTCGCCCAGAGCCTTTTCCACGACGTTGCCCCGGCTCGCGCCCTCGGCATCCGCGCCGTCTGGGTCGACCGCCGGCGGGGTCGCGCGGGCGGCGGCGCGACCCCGCCGTCGGCGGCGCGGCCGGATCTCGAAGTGCCGGACCTCGCGGCCCTCGCCGACCTCGCCGGCCGGGCGGGCGCGGCACCGGCCGGGAGCTAGGGAGCGCTCGGGCCCTTTGGATACGGCAGGGCGGCCCGCAGGTCGCTCCCGCCGGTGGGCCGGGGATCAGAACTGCCAGGACAGGCCGGCCGCCAGCTGCCGGCCGCCGAGGTCGATGTCGCCGAGCCCCTCGAAGTCGCCGCTGAGCGCGTCGTCGGCCGAGTCCCACCGGCCCTCGGCGAAGAAGGAGAACTCGGCGCCGAGCGGGATCGCGAAGCCGGCCAGGAAATAGGTGCCGAAGGCGGTGCCGTCGGTCACGAACCGGTCGGTGAAGATGACCAGGTCGCCCCCGAAGTCGATGAAGTCTCCGCTCTCGACCAGGCTCCAGTCGTAGAAGCCGCCGCCGAATCCGAGGTAGGGCTGGATGGCCGCGTCGCGACCGAGGAGCTGGAGGATGAGCCCGACGCTGCCGGTCGCGAGCTCGAAGGTGGTGTCGTGGCGGATGTCGAAGCCTGCCGCGTCCTCGAAGTCGCGGTAGGCCTGGGTCGCCGTGGCCTCGTAGCCGCTGCCGGAGAAGAGGATCCCCCAGCGCGGCCCGACCCGGTGGACGTAGTCGATTCCGACGATCACATCTTCGAACGAGGTGGTCGAGCCGGTGAAGTCGAAGAAGCTGTCCTCCCAATAGGTGGAATTGCCGTCGGGCTCGAAGCTGCCGATGCGGAACCGCAGCTCGTTGTCGCTGCTTGCACGGCGGTAGCTCCCCTGAGCCAGGGCGGGAGCGGCGGCGACCAGAAGGCCGAGAATCGTGGCACCGAACAGATGTCGCTTGGACATTAGCGTCTCCTCTCGCGAGCGGGTTGATCCATCACGCCAGGGGTGAACGCAACAGTGATGCCAAGGCGGGATGGGATCCTGTTTACAGTCATTTGCGGCCTGCTGCGCCGGCCTGCCGGCAAAGCGTCGTTCTGTCGAGAGGACGGGCGGCGTCCGTGGCCAGCCACAGCGGCCAGCCGCCCGCGCCGGCCGCGGGGTACGCCGCGAGAGCTGCTATCATCGCCGGCCGATGAAGTTCAAACGCGCCGCCAAGTACGGATTCTGCGCCGGCGTGCGGATTGCCGACAAGAAGGTCAAGAAGTTCGCCCGCCTGGGCGGCCGGGACGGCAGCATCCTGGGCCAGGTCGTCCACAACGAGAGGGTCGTCGACGAGATGGCCGATCTCGGTGTGCCGACCATCGAGGCGCTCGCCGAAGCCGGCGGCGGCACCGTCGTGTTCTCCGCGCACGGGGTTCCGCCGTCCTTCCACGACGACGCCCGCCGGGCGGGCCTCAAGATCCTCGACACCACCTGTCCGTTCGTCTACGACATTCACGACGAGGCCGACGCCGCGGTGGCCGCCGGGACGCATCTGGTCTTCATCGGCAAGCCCGATCATCGCGAGGTGATCGGCTACACCCACGACCGCGATCCCGCCACCTACCACGTGCTGACGACCGTGGACGAGGCCAGGGAGATCGACTGGGGCCGCTACCCCGCCGTCAAGGTGCTCTATCAGACGACGCTCAACGCCGACGACTACGAAGACGTCGTCGGCTACATCGAGAGCCGGACGGCCCGCGTCTCGCGGGCGGACACGATCTGCTACGCCACCAAGGAGAACCAGGACGCCGTGCGCGAGCTCGGGACCGATCCCGAGGTGGACGTCATCCTGGTGATCGGCGGGCGGCGCAGCGCCAACACGAGGCATCTGTGGGAGATCGGCCGGCGGTTCAAGCCGACCTACCTCGTCCACGACATCGGGGATCTCGATCCCGAGTGGTTCGCGGCGGCCGCGACCGTGGGCATCACGGCCGGGGCGTCGACTCCCGACTACATGATCGACGAAGTCGAGGCGGCCGTTTCGAGCCTCGCCGCGGCGCCGGTTTGAGACGCTCTTGGACCCGATAGCGAGGCTGCGCGAGGGCCTCTCCGGGTGGCCGGCGGCGCGCATCGCCCTGCCGGAGGCGACGGATCCGCGGATCCTGGCGGCGGCGGCCCGCGCCCAGGCGGAGGGGGTCTGCCACCCGGTGCTGGTCGGCGAGCGCCGGCGGATCCTGGCGGCCCTGGCGGCGGCCCGGCTCGAGCATTCGGCCTTCGAGATCGTCGATCCCGCCCTGGGCGGGGAGCGCGGCGAGCTCGGCGCCGTCCTCGTGGCCCGGGCCGGCGCCGGCGTGCCCGCCGAGCTCGCGGCCCGCCCCACCTACTACGCCGGGCTCATGACGGCGACCGGCGAGGTCGACGGCGCCGTCATGGGGGCCGAGGTGACGACGGCGGAGACCCTCCGCGTGGCGCTTGCGACCGTCGGCCCGGCGGCCGGCCAGCGCCTGATCTCTTCCTGCTTCCTGATGCTGATGGCGGACGGCAGGGCGCTCGTCTACAGCGACGGCGGGGTGGTGCCGGATCCGGATCCGGAGCAGCTCGCCGACATCGCCAGCGCCGCCGCAAGCAGCTGCCGGGTCCTGCTCGGCGCAGAGCCGCGGGTCGCCCTGCTGTCGTTCTCCACCAAGGGCAGCGCCGCGCACCCGCGGGTGGAGAAGGTACGCTCCGCCGTCGCCCTGCTCGCGGCGCGCGGCGTCGACTTCGCGTTCGACGGCGAGCTGCAGGGCGACGCCGCTCTCGATCCCGAGGTGGCGCGGCGCAAGGCGCCGGGCAGTCCGGTGGCCGGGCGGGCCAACGTCCTCGTGTTCCCCGACCTGGACGCCGCCAACATCGCCTACAAGCTGACGGAGCGGCTGGCGGGCGCGCGGGCGATCGGACCGCTGCTGCAGGGAACGGCGCGGCCGATCCACGACCTGTCGCGGGGCTGCTCCGCCGCCGACGTCGTGGACGTCATGACCGTGGCGGCCGCCGCCGCCCGCGCGGCGGAGCCGCCACCGGGAGGGAGCCGATGAAGATCCTCGTCGTGGGGGGAGGCGGGCGCGAGCACGCGCTGTGCTGGAAGCTGGCCGGGAGTCCGCTGGCCACGAAGATCTACTGCGCGCCCGGCAACCCGGGCATCGCGGCCGTCGCCGAGTGCGTCGAGGTGAGCGCCGCGGACGTCGCCGGGCTGACCGATCTCGCGGTGTCCCGCGACGTGGACCTGACGGTCGTCGGGCCGGAAGTACCCCTGACGCTGGGTCTCGCCGACCTGCTGGCCGGGCGCGGCCGGCTGGTGTTCGGACCCGGCCGCGAGGCCGCGCGGCTCGAGGGCAGCAAGGTGTTCGCCAAGGAGTTCATGCGCCGCCACGGCATCCCCACCGCCGACTTCGAGGTCGTCGAGTCGCTTGCCGCGGCGCGCCGCGCCGTGGCCCGGTTCGGGCTGCCGGCCGTCCTCAAGGCGGACGGCCTGGCGGCGGGCAAGGGCGTCCTGATCCCCCGCGACGAGGCCGAGCTCGAGGCGGCGTTGCGCGAGCTCTTCGTCGCCCGCCGCTTCGGCGCCGCCGCCGATCGGGTGGTCGTCGAGGAGTGCCTGGCCGGAGAGGAGGTCTCGCTGATCGCCGTGTCCGACGGCCGGCGGCTGCGGCGGTTCGCCACGGCCAAGGACTACAAGCGGATCGGCGAGGGGGACACGGGGCCCAACACCGGCGGGATGGGGGCGCACAGCCCGTCGGCCGTCCTGCCCGAAGAGGCGGCGGCCGGGCTGGAGCGGCAGGTGCTGCAGCCGGTCGTCGACGGCATGGCGGCGGCGGGTCACCCCTTCGTCGGGGTGCTCTACGGAGGCCTGATGCTGACGGCCGCCGGGCCGCGGGTCCTCGAGTACAACGTGCGCTTCGGCGATCCCGAATGCCAGCCCCTGATGCTGCGGCTCGCGGGAGACCTGCTGCCCGTCCTCCTGGGGGCCGCGCGGGGCGACTTCGGCGCCGCGCGCCTCGAGTTCGACGAGGGGGCGGCGGCCTGCGTGGTCCTGGCGAGCGCCGGCTACCCGGCGACGCCGGCCAAGGGGGACGTCATCACGGGCCTCGACGACCTGCCGCGGACGCGGGAGAGCGTCCTCTTCCACGCCGGCACGAGCCGCCGGGGCGACGGCTCCGTCGTCGCGTCGGGGGGCCGGGTGCTCAACGCCTGCGGCCGCGGCGCGGACCTCGGCGAGGCGCTGGCACGGGCCTACGCGCTGGCGGACGCCGTCGATTGGCCGGCGAAGGTGCTGCGGCGCGACATCGGCCGGAGAATACTCGACCCCGGGACCGGGGTTTGAGGACACGAGGGGCGCGCGACTTCGGTCGCCTGTTGCGCATTCAACGCTCCTCGTCCTTTGACCATCTTGCGGCGACCCTGAGATAATACGGGCAGAATCAGGGGACTCGGTCACGTCGGGGCGATCGACGTCGGCAGGCGGCGAATCGCCCGGTTTCCAGGATGCTCCGGCGTCCTTTCCAGATCAGGGGTAGCGCAGCGCAATGTCGGGATGTGGTGGTTGCTCGTTCCAAGGGATGTCGACGGCCGTCGACGACACCTTCGTCGGCGTCCGCTTCGGCGAGGAGACGAACCTGACGCTCTGCGCCACGGGTGGCAGGCCCTACGCCCGCGGGGCGCGGGTGATCGTGGATCTCGACTCGGGGCCCGCGTTCGGGCGGGTCGAGCAGTCTCCGATGCCGGTCTTCAAGCCCTGCCAGAAGTCGAGCGCCAGGGCGATCGCGCGCCCCGCGTCGGAGGGTGACACCCGCTCCTACGACGACAAGCTCGCCAAAGAGGGCACGGCCAAAGTGTATTGCCGCGAACGGGCGCGCGCCCTCGAGCTCGACATGAAGATCTCGCGGGTCGACTTCGCGCTCGACGGCAAACGCGCCACGGTCTATTTCACGGCGGAGAACCGGATCGACTTCCGCGCCCTGGTCAAGGACGTCTCGCGGCGCTTCTCGACGCGGGTGAAGATGATGCAACTGGGCGCCCGCGACGAGGCGAAGCTCCTCGGTGGCCTCGGCGTCTGCGGCCAGACGCTTTGCTGCTCGACCTGGATGACCGACTTCAAGCCGATCTCCATCCAGATGGCCAAGCGCCAGAACCTGAGCCTCAATCCGTCCAAGATCTCGGGACAGTGCGGCCGGCTCTTGTGCTGCCTGGCGTACGAGGACGACCAGTATCCTCCGCTGCGCAGGAAACGAAAGACGACAGGGGGACCAAGCGATGCCTGATTCGGCGTCCCGGCGCAAACTGATCCGGCCAGGAGCGGGCGAGGTCCGCCGCGAGGCCTCCCGGGTCGTTCGGCGAAAGCAGACCCCTCCCGAGCAGACGAACGCCGAGGAGTTCTACTACCTCAAGCAGATGGCGGCGCGCACGCCGATGGTCGTCGTGCTGACCAACGACGAGGAGCTCAGAGGCTGGATCGAGTGGTACGACAAGAGCTCGCTCAAGCTCAACCGGGAGCACGAGCCGAACCTGTTGCTGCTCAAGCACAACATCCGCTACATGTTCAAGGAAGAGGAGCGGCGGCGCGGCGGCAAGCCGGGCTCGTGACGGCGCGCCGGTGAGCGTGCCGGCCGCCCCCGTGCTCGCCCTGACCCAGGGCGATCCCGCCGGCGTCGGCCCCGAGGTCGCACTGCGCGCCGCCCTCGAGGGGGCCGCGGGCGCCGCGTGGCGCCCCCTGCTGGTGGCCGAGCGCGCCGCCCTGCGGGCCCACGCCGCCGCCCTGGGGATCGCCGAGGGCGACTGGGAGCGGCTCTCGTTCCTCTCCGCGCCGCCGACGCGCGAGGAGCTCGCGAGCCTGCCGGCCGGCCGGCTGGCCGTCGTCGATCCGGTCGGCGAAGACCGGGCGCTCGCGCTCGGGCGGTCGGGGTCCGCGGACGCGGCCGGGGCACTGGCGGCGCTCGACCTCGGCGCCGACCTGGCGCGGCGGCGGGTCGTCGACGGGCTCGTCACCGCGCCGCTCTCGAAGCAGTCGATCGCCCGGCACGTGGATCCCGGGTTCCGCGGGCACACGGACTACCTGGCGGCGGCCTGCGGCCTCGAGCGCTACGGCCGGGACTATTTGATGACCTTCCTGAGCCCGGACCTGCGAGTCGCGCTCCTGAGCACCCACCAGCCGCTCGCCGCGGCGATCGCCGCCGTCAGCGACTCGCGGGTGGGCGAGGCCCTGGACTGCCTGGCCCGCCACGTCGACGGCCGCATCGCCGTCGCCGGGCTCAATCCCCACGCCGGCGAGGGGGGGCTGCTGGGAAGCGAGGACGACGCCGTCCTGCGCCCCGCCGTCGCCGCGGCGCGCGGGCGCGGGGTCGACGCCCACGGACCCGAGAGCGCGGACTCGCTCTTCGCCCGGGCCCGCCAGGGCGAGTTCGACTGGGTGCTGGCGCTCTACCACGATCAGGGGCTGATCGCGGTCAAGACGGCGGCGTTCGGCAGCGCGACGAACTGGACGATGGGCCTGCCGTACGTCCGCACCTCCGTCGACCACGGCACGGCGTTCCATCTGGCGGGGAGCGGCCAGGTCAGGCTCGAGCCGATGCGCGCGGTGGTCTCCCGCACCCTCGAGCTCGTCGCCGCGCGGGCGGGCCGGCCGCGCTCCTGAGGCGGGGCCGCGGCGTCGGACCAGGCGAGCGAGAGCCGGTCGACGAGCACCGCCGCCTCCGGATCCGGCTCGCCGGCGAGCCGCAGCTCGATCTCGAGACGATCGGCGCCCCGCGGCCAGGGCACGCCGGCGAGCCGCAGGCGCTCCCAGTCGAGCCCCTTGGGGACCCGTGCCCAGCGCGCCGCGGCGTCGCCCGCCCGGACGCGCACCGCCGGCCGCCGCACCCCGAACCGCCGCAGCTCGATCTCCACGGCGAGGGCGCGGCCGCCGGGGACGACGGGGACGACGAGGCGATCGCCGGGCCGGAGCTTCCAGCCGCCGCGGAACCGCGGCCGGCCGACGGCCCAGACGTAGGGCCACGGGGATCCGCCGTCGTGCACGACGTAGGGGTCCTCGGCCTCGACGAGGCGGGTGGGCAGGTGATGGGCCCCGGCGGCGACCGCCGCGAGCCCGGCCAGCGGCAGGGCCGCGCCGAGCCACGCGAGCGCCGCCGGCGCCCGCCGCCTGCCGCGCCACAGGAGGAGCACGGCGAGGACGACGAGCGGCGGCCACACGAGGAGCGCCAGGTTGGGCCGCGTGGCGCTCGGGAAGAAGCGCGAGGCGTCGATGCCCAGCGCGATGGACAGGAAGTCGACGAGGTGGCCGCGGCCGTCGGAGATGTTGTAGGTCCACCCCGGGCGCGCCACCCAGAGCGCCGTGAGCAGAGCGGTGGCGGCGCCGAGGCCGCCTAGAAGGACCCGGGCTCCGGCCCCGCGCCGCCGCTCGAGCGGCGGCACCAGGAGCAGCGCGAAGAGCGGCAGGGCGACGCAGCCGTAGCGGAAGGGCGGCGACCATCCCCCGTACCACTCGGAGCGGGGGATGAGGACGACCAGATAGGGGGTCATGATCCACAGGAGCCGGCCGACGGCCGCAGCCTTGTCGCGGCCCCACGCGAACACGAGGACCCACACCGGGCCGGTGGCGAAGAGCCCGAAGGCGGTGTCGAAGAAGAGCCCGGCAAGGCCGAGCGGATAGCGATGGAGGCGGGTCCAGTAGAAGCTCATCTGGTCGAGGTGGTGGTATTTCAGCGGATTGCCGTAGCGCAGCTGGTTGAAGGCGAGGACGGCGGCCGCCAGGGCGACGCAGCCGGCCAGCGCGAGCAGGAGGAAACGCCTGCCGCGCCGGCCGAGGCGCCGCACGAGCGGCAGCAGCACGGGCACGGCGACGAGCAGGAAGCGCAGCTTCAAGAGCGGCAGCAGGGCGAGCGGGACGAGGAGCGGCAGCCAGGCTCGCCGCCGCGTCGGATCCGCGGCCATGCTCCAGGAGACGTCGAGGGCCGCGGCCAGCAGCAGGGCCGCCGGGATCTCCACCCAGACCTGATGCGAGTAGACGAGCAGCGGCGAGGTGAACGCGAGCAGGTACCAGGCGACGAGCACCGGCCCGGGGCGGTCGGCGAAGAGGTGGCGGGCGAGCCGCAGCGTCATCCACGCCAGCGCCGCGGCGAGAAGGCACATGACGGCCAGCGCGCCGTGCTTGCCGGCCAGCCGGTAGGCGGGCGCCAGCAGGGCCGGCAGGAGCGCGTTGTGCCGCGAGTAGAGCTCCCCGTTGCGGCCCTCGGGGTCGCTCGGCTGCGGCGCGAGGGCGCGGGGGACGAAACGCCGCGAGTCCTCGGCCGCGTAGTTGTTCGTCAGGTCGGTATCGAAGTCGTAGGCCAGGCTGTGGACGAGCAGCAGGTTGAAGGGCTCGTCGCCGTCGGGCGGCCGCTGGGCGGTCGCCCAGGGCATCCACGCCAGGTAGACGACGGCCGGGAGCAGGAAGAAGACGGCGTCGGGGCGCGCCGGGAGCCGGCGGCCGAGCAGCGGCCTGAGGCGCGGCAGGAGCAGCCAGAGGCGGGCCAGCAGCAGCAGGAAGAGGCCGGCGGCGACCGCCCGTGGGACGAGGCCTTCGCCGTAGCGCAGGGCGAGCCGCGGCCCCAGCGCCAGGATGCCGAGCAGCAGCAGGAGGCCGCCGCCGAGGGCGCCGCGGCGCGGGTCGCCGCGCCAGCCGCGGCGCGGCGGCCGTAGCCGGCGCTCGCCCCGGCCCGCGAGGCGATGCTCGATCCAGTAGAGGCCCGCGAGGGCGATCACGGCGCCGATCATGAGCTCCTTCATTCGAGCCCCGCCTGATCGATGGCGCCGATCATGAGCTCCTTCATTCGAGTCCCACCTGGACGACGGCGAGCCGCGGCGCCGGGCCGAGGCTGCCGTGGCGCACGATCGTGATGCGCTCCGGCGCCAGGGGAGCGTCGAAGCTCCAGACCGCGCGGTAGCGCCAGGCTCGCGAGCCGTCGGCGGCCAGCCAGACGATCCAGGGCGGGGGCGCGGCCGCCGGGCCGAGCTGCGGCGCCGCCCAGTCCGCGGTGTGCTCGCCCTGCCGGATCACGAGCTCCCGGCGCCCGCCCCGGCCGTCGAGGAGGCGGACGGTGGCGACCTCGGCTCCCGGCGCGAGGCCGCCGCTCTCCGCCAGGAAGGAGTCCAGGGTGAGCCGGCGCAGCGGCCGGCCGTCGAGCCGCCGGGTCCAGAAGGTGCGCTCGGCCGTCAGGGTGACGGCGTCGCGCGGCAGGAGCGTGAGGGGGGGGCGTAGCAGGGCGCCGGCGCCGAGCGCGGCGAGCACGAGGCCGCCGCCGACGGCCCGCGACAGGCGCCCGGGGTGCCCGCCGACGGCGGCCAGGGCGATGGCCGCCGCCGCGAGCGCGGCGACCGGCCAGCCGGCGACGTGGCTCGGAAGGTCGAGCACCGGCCGCCGCAGCCAGGGATAGCAGGCGAGGATGGCGACCCAGCCGAGGAGGGCCAGGCTCCAGCCCGCCTGCCAGCGCTCCCGGGGAAGCTCCTCCGGGACCGCCAGGAGGAGCAGGGCGACGGCCGGCGCCAGGGCCGCCGGCTCGCCGCCGCTGTGGGCGAGGGCGAGGGCGAGGCCGGCGGCCGCGAGCGGCCAGCGCTCGCGCGCCAGGGAGAAGGCGGCGGGCAGGGCGAGGGCGAGCCATCCGAGGTGGGCCCATCCGAGCCCGTCCCATCCGAGATGAGCGAGCACGTCCGGGCCGCGGGCGACGGCCAGCGTCGCGGCGCCGGCCGCGGGCAGCCAGCGCCACCCGGCGCGGCCGCCCAGCGCCACGGCGGCGACGAGGACGAGCAGCGGCAGGGCGACCTCGGGCAGCCGCCCGATCGCGACCACGCAGGCCGCGACGAGGAAGGCGGCGTCGACCGGGGCGCGCGGCCGCCCCCCGGCCGCGGCGGCGAGGACGACGAGCACCGCCACGGGGACGACCCCCGCGCCGGGAACGAGCAGCAGGAGCGCCGCCAGGGCGATGAGCGCGCGGGCCGGGCCCTGGTGGCGGGCGATCCAGGCGGCGGCCGCCGCCGCGGCGAGCGGCAGGGCGAGCAGCCACACCGCCGGCTCGGCGCCGAAGCGCCCCTCGGGCCAGGCGTCGAGCAGCCGCTCGCAGCGCAGCAGCGCCTGCCAGGCGATGGCGACGGCGGCGACGTCGAGCACCCCCGGCGGGCGGTCGTCGCGGAACGTCCGCCAGGCCGACCAGGCGGCCGCGGCCACCAGGACGACGGCGACGAGGGCGCCGCGCGAGCCGTCCGCGGCGGGCATGACGAGCGCCATGCCGACGAGCGAGCCCGCCGTCACGACGGCCGGCGCCGTCCGCGAGCCGAGCGCCAGCGCCCCGAGGACGAGGCCGGCGAGCAGGGCCAGGAGCCCGGTCTCGGTGGCGGTGGCGGCGTCCGGATGGTGGCGGGCGACGCTCGCGGCAAACGACAGCAGGGCGAGCGCCGTGGCGATCGAAGCCAGACGTGGCGCGAGGTGGCGGGTCATGGAGGCGGGCTCGTGACGAGGCGGATCTTATAGACTCGCGCCCCATGTTGGAGCGGGAGCTGCTGCGGAGCGAGGGCGGGCGAGCGCGCGAGCTGCTCGCGGCGCGCGGCGTCGAGGGGTCGCTCTTCGACCGCTGGACCGCGCTCGACGCCGAGCGGCGCTCCCTGCTGGGCGAGCTCGAGGCGCTCCAGTCGCGGCGCAACGAGGAGAGCAAGGAGATCGGCCGGCTCAAGTCGCGCGGCGAGGACGCGGCGGCGCGGATCGCCGCCGTCGGCGAGATCAAGGAGACGATCGGGGCGCTCGAGGAGCGGGTCGCCGGGGTCGATCGGGAGCTCGTCGACGTGGAGATGGGCTTTCCCAACCTGCCCCACGAGTCCGTGCCGCGCGGCGCCGACGAGAGCGCCAACCGGGTCGAGCGGGTCGTCGGCGAGCCGCGCGCGTTCGACTTCGAGCCGCGGGCGCACTGGGATCTCGGCCCCGAGCTCGGCATCCTCGACTTCGAGCGCGCCGCCAAGCTGACGGGCGCGCGCTTCGCGGTCTACTTCGGCCTCGGGGCGCGGCTCGAGCGGGCGCTCGTCAACTTCATGCTCGACCTCCACACCGCGCAGCACGGCTACACCGAGGTGCTGCCGCCGTTCCTCGTCAACGCCGAGACCTTGACCGCCACCGGGCAGCTGCCGAAGTTCGAGCAGGACCTCTTCAAGCTCGAGCCGAGCGGCTACTACCTGATCCCCACGGCCGAGGTGCCCGTCACCAACCTGCACTCCGGCGAGACGCTGGCCGAGGCCGACCTGCCGCGGCGCTACGTGGCGTTCACTCCCTGCTTCCGGGCCGAGGCCGGGTCCTACGGCAAGGACGTGCGGGGTCTCATCCGGCAGCACCAGTTCCAGAAGGTCGAGCTGGTGCAGCTCACGACGCCGGAGACGAGCTACGAGGCGCTCGCGGAGCTGACCGGGCACGCCGAGCGCGTCCTCCAGCTGCTCGAGCTGCCCTACCGGGTCGTCTGCCTGGCGAGCGGCGACATGTCCTTCGCGTCGGCCAAGACCTACGACCTCGAGGTGTGGCTGCCGGGCCAGGACGCCTACCGCGAGATCTCGTCGTGCAGCAACTGCACGAGCTTCCAGGCGCGCCGGGCCGGCATTCGCTACCGGCCCGAGGGCGGCGGCAAGCCGCGGCCGGTGCACACCCTGAACGGCTCCGGCCTGGCGGTCGGCCGGACCCTCGTGGCGGTGCTCGAGAACTACCAGCAGGCCGACGGCTCGATCGTCGTCCCCACGGTGCTGCGGCCGTTCCTGGGCGTCGACCGCATCCCGGCGCCGTAGCCCGGCGCGGCCGGCCGCGGCGCGCTAGGATGCCGTGGTGGTCTGGCTGGTCTTCTGCGGCGGGCTGGCGGCGCTGCTCGCCGGCGCCGAGCTCTTCGTCAGGGGCTCGTCGCGGCTCGCCGTGGCGATGGGCGTTCCGGCGCTCGTGATCGGCCTGACGATCGTCGCCTTCGGCACCAGCGCTCCCGAGGCCGCCGTCGGCATCCAGGCCGCGCTGCGCGGCGACGCGGACGTCGGCCTGGGCAACGTGATCGGCAGCAACATCGCCAACGTCCTCCTGATCCTCGGCATCGCCAGCCTCGTCTCGCCGCTGCCCGTCTCGACGCGGGTCGTGCGGGTCGACGTCCCGGTGATGATCGCCGTCTCGGCCCTCTTCTGGCTGCTGTGCCTCGACGGCACCCTCGGTCGCTGGGACGGCCTCCTGCTGCTGGCCCTGACCGTGGTCTACAACGTCTGGCTGGTCAGCGCGGCGCGGCGCGACGCGCCGCCCGTGGAGCACGGACCCGGGGGGCCGGTCCGGCGGCTCTCCTCCGTCGTCTACGTCCTCGCCGGCCTCGCCGCCATCGTCATCGGCGCCGACTGGCTGGTCGAGGGCGCCGTCAGCCTCGCCCACGCCTTCGGGCTCTCCGAGCTCGTCATCGGCCTGACGGTGGTCGCCGTCGGCACCTCGATGCCGGAGGTCGCCACCTCGCTCGTGGCCGGCCTGCGCGGCGAGCAGGACATCGCCGTGGGCAACGCCGTCGGCAGCAACGTCTTCAACATCCTCATGGTGATCGGCGCGACCGCGACGCTCGCCCCGACCCCGATCCGCGTGGCCCCGGCGGCCCTGGCCTTCGACCTGCCGATCATGCTGATCGTGGCGGTCTCGTGCCTGCCGATCTTCTTCATCGGCTACCGCATCGGCCGCTGGCAGGGGACGCTCTTCCTCTTCTACTACGCCGCCTACACCTGGTACCTGATCCTCCGCGCCAAGGAGCACGACGCGCTCCACGACTTCAGCTTCGTCCTCACCCGCTTCGTCATCCCCCTGACCGCCGCCGTGATCGCCGTCCTCGCCTACCGCGGCTGGCACCGCCGCCGGGCGGCGGCAGAAGAGCGTGGGCGGCGCTAAACAAGCCGCGCCCGAGGTGAGTCCGAGGGGTGCAGTGGACGGCAATCCGTGCCGCCACATCGCACGAAGCACCTCTCGAAAGGACGAACCCAATGAACAAACCACTCACTGGACGGCTCACGCCGGTTGCGGCGGCACTGGGACTCCTCGCGGCGCTCGTCGTCGCTCTGCCGAACGCGGCCCTCGCCCAGGGCTGGACGGGCAACGTCAACGCCCTGGTCGGAGCCAAGGAGCTCGACAAGAACGACTGGGAGCCGCTGGAATCCCAGGACGAGGTGGGAATCCTCGTCGACTTCAAGCGGGCTGGCTGGCCGGTCAGCATCGCGGTCGACTTCCTGCGCTCGGACGCCAAGGACACGATGATCGACCCGGCCAGCGGGCTCGCGGCGACGATCGAAGGGGAGACCCAGGAATTCGACGTCGGCATCCGCAAGATCTGGGATCGCAGCGCCAAGGCGCGCCCCTACATCGGCGGCGGACTGGCGCTGATCTCCGCCGAAATCTCCGCGGAAGTGCTCGGAGTCCGGGTCTCCGCAAAAGACGACGCCCAGGGGGCGTGGATCGGCCGCGGCGTCTACTGGACCCTGGGCAAGGCGTTCAACCTGGGCTTCGACGTCCGTTACTCCCAGGCCGACGTCAAGTTCCTCGGAGTCGACGGCGATGCCGGCGGCACGCATGCCGGCCTGCTCCTGGGCTTCCACTGGTAGGACGCCCCGGCGGGGGGTTCCGCTCCAGGGTGGACGGCTCCCCGCCGGCAACCGCCCGAGCCTGATTCGTCAGCGCGGATCCTTCCGATCGCGGCGGCCCGAGCGCGACGCGGTGGCCTCCTCGGCTGCCGCAGCCGGCGCCGCGGCCGCCGTGCCGGCGCCGATCCGGCGACCGGGGGCGCCGGAAGGAACGCTGGAACCAGCGCTGGAACTAGCGCTGGAACGCGTAGGAGACCTTGGCGAAGAGCTGGCGGTCCGCGGGCTCGAGCCGGCCGCGCGCGTCGCGCTCTTGGGAGTCGGAGGCGCCGACGTAGAGCACCGTCTGCCAGTTGAGCTTGTAGGCGAAGACCGCGGAGCCGGAGAACGAGCCGTCGCCGTCGTCGATCTCGAAGGTGTAGAGGTCCGGCCGCCGCTCGGTCTCGATCCACTGGCCGATCGCGCGCAGCCAGGTCCTGGCGTTGAAGGTGTAGGTGGCCTTGAGGCGGCCGACGTCGGCGGTGAAGAGGCGGCCGTGGACTCCGCGCTCGTCGGTCACGTCGAGCCAGCGGCGGGTGGCGTCGAGCCTGAGCTCGAGATGGTCGGTGGGCCGGACCGTCGCCTCGAGGTTGACGGTGGCGCCGTCGCCCAGCCGGTCGTTGGCGAAGTCGACCTGGTCGCCGACGTTGCCGGTCAGCTCGATGCGGGTGAAGCGCTTGCCGGGCGTGAAGTAGAACCTGTAGTGCACCCAGTGGCGGTCGAACGTCTTCTCGACGCCGAGCACCTCGTCGAAGCGGAACTCGAAGCGGACGAACGAGTCTTTCCTGGCGTCGAAGGCGAAGCCCGGCGTCGTCTCGCGCAGGATCAGCCGCCCGTCCCGGTCCTCCGTGCGCTCGTTGTAGAGGAAGAGGCGCAGCCGCGACACCGGCTTGTCCTCCGGGTAGAAGGAGCGGCCGATCTCGCCCAGGCCCCGGCGGATGCCGACCTGCGGCACGAAGCCGTTGTCGGCCCGGAAGCCGTCCGCGATGTCCTCCCCCTGGACGAAGACGTCCCACTTGCCGGTCCGGCGGTGCCACCAGAGCTCGGCGGCGTGGCCGGAGAGGCCGCGGCCGTCCCACTCCGCGGCCAGGTCGGGGCGCTCGGGCGTCCGGCTGTCGCTCGCGAGCAGCTGCCCGGAGATGACGTCCCGGTCGCTGATCTGCCAGCGGAAGTCCGGGCCGTAGACCCGGTTGTGGCCGCCGCCGTCGATCTCCCGCGCGCTCACGAGCAGGCTGGCGAAGGAGCGCCCGAAGTCGCGGCGCAGGCGGCCGACGCCGACGAAGGACTCGAAGTCCTGGGCCGCGAAGTCCGAGGAGTTGGCGCCGGGGATGATGACGCTGCCGCCGCCGCGGTCCTCCCCGACGAGCGCGGTGTAGGTGTAGTCGCCGACCTCGCCGGTCGCCCGGGTGCCCCAGCGCGGCGAGGTGAAGGTGCGGGTGAAGACCGCGTTGATCGGCGTCGAGAAGAGGTCGACGCCTTCGAGGAAGAACTGGCGCTTCTCGGGAAAAAAGAGGGCGAAACGCTCGTTGGCGGCGATCTGGGCGGTGTCGGACTCGATCTGCGAGAAGTCGGGGTTCAGGGTGGCGTCGAGGATCGTGTTGGGGTTGGGCAGCCACTTGGCGTCGAGCCCGAAGTCGCCCTCGGCTCCCTGGTCGACGAGCGGCGAGCCGAGGCCGGCCTCGGGCTGGGACATCCGGCTGGCGTTGGCGTAGGGCGCGATGACGAAATGGCTGCCCGCGGGCAGGCCCGCCAGCCCGGTCAGGGGGCGGACGTTGCAGATGAAGCAGTTCGAGTCCCGCGGCAGCCGCGAGGTGAACATCTGGTAGCGGAACGCGCGCGGCCAGTTGCGGTAGAGCATGATGCCCCACTGCTCGGGGTCGCTCTCCCCGTAGCGCAGGGAGGCGAAAGGGATCCGCATCTCGAGCGTCCAGCCGCTCTCGGTGATCGCGCCGGCGCTCTCCCAGAAGAAGTCGGGCGCCGAGTCCTCGTCGGCGGCGTCGCTGGTGATGGCGTCGTACTGGATGCCGCGCGGGTTGGCGAGGAACATCTGCGCCGTGCGCCCGTCGTTGCTGGCGTCGATGATCACGCCGCCGTAGTCTGTCGAGCTCGGCACGTTGTCGCGGTCGGCGAGCGGGGCCCGGATCCGGCCGGGCTCCGGGTCCGCGAACTCGAACCCGGCGTAGAGGTAGCGGTCGTCGTAGGCCAGGTAGGCGACGTTCGCGACCTTGGGCTCGACGTTGTCGCCGGGCCGGGTCTCGTGCCAGGTCGTGATCGGCGCTGCGTCCCGCCAGCCGGCGTCGTCCAGGCGGCCGTCGACGACGATCTCGCCGGCCGTGCGGCGGATCACCAGCGGCGGCTCGTCGGTCGCGGCGCCGAGCCCCGCCGCGGCTCCCATCGTGCAGAGGGCGGCCGTCACGGCGCGCTTCGAGCAGGCGTGCATCCAGGCGTGCATCCAGGGTGTCCTACGTTCGGAAAGCCGCGGGGTTTACCCTCGAAGCCCGCGTGACGGCTCGCGGCCAGCGGACGACGCGAGCCCGGCTCCCGTTCGCGGCGGCCCGCGAGCGCCACAGGCTACACTCCCCGCCATGGAGATCCTCCCCGAATCCCTCGCCGTGCGCGACCGCTACAAGCTGCTCATCGGCACCATCGTGCCGCGCCCCATCGCCGTCGTGGCCACCGTGTCTCCGGACGGCCGGCCGAACTTGGCGCCCTTCTCGTTCTTCTGCGGCGTCGGCTCGAACCCGATGACCCTGGCGTTCTGCCCCGGCAACAAGCCCGACGGCTCCGACAAGGACTCGCTGCGCAACTGCCTGCCGCCCGCCGAGGGCGGGACGGGCGAGTTCGTCGTCAACGTCGCGACGGAGGGCTGGCGGCTGCAGATGGCCGCCGCCGCCGAGTCCCTGCCCTACGGCGAGAGCGAGTTCGACCTCGCCGGCCTGACCCCGCTGCCGAGCCGCCTCGTGGCCCCGCCGCGGGTTGCGGAGTCCCCGGTCGCCTACGAGTGCCGCACCCTGCAGGTGATCCGCACCAACCCCGGCGCCCCGGCGGCCGGCAACCTCGTCCTCGGCGAGATCGTCTGCGCCCACGTCGCCGACGGGCTCGTCGACGAAGCCTGGCACGTCGACCAGGACGTCCTCCAGGCCATCGGCCGCATGGGCGGCCCGGAGTACTGCCGCACCCGCGACCGCTTCGCGATGCCCAGGGGACGGGCGGCCCTGCAACGGGACTCAGCAGAAGGGGCGTAGGCTCGGACTCTCCCCGAAGCCGACGCCGAATAGACTCAGCAACCGGGTCGTCGCCTCCGGGCTCCCCCGCCCTCTCACCATGGGTGAGTATCTACTTCGTCTTCCCATCGCTCCATCTCAAGATCTGGAGCCTCCGGGAGAACCGGGGCGGTTCAGTACAGCAAAGGCGATGAATAACGAGCACGTCTTCTCCATTGTCCTTCCCCTTCCAACGGAGTGAGAGAGCGAAGTACGTCGCGCGGACCCCGCTTGCGGCTGAAGTGGCCGCGCGGGCGGCCCAGCGACGGGACTCAGCAGGAGGGGCGTAGGCCCGGACTCTCCCCGGAAGCCGCCGCCGAATAGACCTCCCGCTCAGGCTGTTTGGCGAGAGTGCCGATACCCCAGCCGACGGGCGCGGCCACGAGGACCGACAGCACGAAGGCCTGAGGACCCAATGCCGCGTCCGCCGTGGTTCCGCTGTTGGCGTCTCCCGCCGACATGGCGCCGAGCCCCACTCCGATTCCCGAACCGATCACAAGGCCGCGCAGACCGCGGCTCCTCTTGAGGGCCGTGATGCTCTGCACCTCGCCGGCCGGCACCTCTCGCGCCTGGCCGCCGAGCTGCCAGGAGATGGTGCACTGGCCCACCTCTACCCGCTTCGCCTCCGCGACCACCTCGCCGCTCGTGAGGTAGATGCGGGCCGTGCGGTTCTTCAGCAGCCGGGTCGTCGCCTCCGGGCTCCCAAGAGTGGGATCTCCGTTGCTCCGCCCCAGGGCGACGCTGGGCGTCAGCAGCAGCAGAATGAGGACAGTCGAGGCCACCGCGATCACACGCTCACGGATCCATCCACCGGCACTTCTTCCCATCCAAGCTGTTGTCATGTGTTCGTACCTCCAAGCGGGTCGCGGAAGGAAGATTCCTTCCGAAGCCTTCAAGGTCGTCTCACAGATCCTCTTCGCCGACTGCTACGAGCCAGGCGACACCCCCGGCGCGCCAATGCCTGGAAGCTGCAACAAAGAAGTCATCGCGGCGGCAAGGATCAGTTTCATTCTCTGGTCCAGCCTCGAATCGATCCAGATCAGTCTCTTGTAGTCACTCATGAAACCCCCACCACCGTTGTACTGGAGCGCACAGAGCGTCTGTTCGCCCTCTACGAACTCGTATCCCAAAGCTGGATAAGCGCGCGGATCGGCCCCATGCTTGTTGGAACTCGTGCCGACGATCTGGATCTGGCGCTCGCCATTGCTCAGGGAGGCCTCCCTCTCATGGCCAAGATCCGCGCCCTCGGACATCGCCATGATCAGTACCCAGGTATCAGCATCGTCGGCACTGGTATTGATCACGGCCGAGAAGACCTGCGACCTGTTCGAACTTTCATCCGGCTTCCAGTAGGTCTCGGTGTTCCAAAGCGGCGCGTCACGTACATCGTCGGCGTCGAGAACAGAATCGAGCCACTTCTTTGGGTTCAAGAACTTCAGAGTACGAACGACATGCTTGAACTCTTCTGCCGATACGTCGTTGACGGCTTGGACGATCGCCAGATTGGATCGGCTGTCGCTGAGTGTGAAGTCGTAGCGTGTCTTGGTTGTGGAGACTCGTTGCCAAATATCGTTCTTCTTTGCCTCTTTGGTCGTTGAAGAAGCGGCGCTTTCTTCGACTTGGCTACTGCCTTTTCCAACAGCATAGTCTCCAAAGCTGACTTTCCAGACTCTATGGCTCCATTGCGAGCCCATCTTGACCTTGAGCGCCTGAGCATTGGCAGAGAGCGCGTCGCTGATCACGATCGTTCGATCTTGCGCTCGAGAGGCCCCTGCGCAGACCAGAACGAGGCACGCGAGCCCTGCGGCGTAGAAAGGTCCGGTCATGAGTCCCCTGCCCTCTCCCCGCTGCGGCCGGGGATCTCCGGACTCGTGGCTGGCCGCGAATCCTGCAATTGGATCCGACCGTCTCGAGCGTAGCGGTCTCAGCGAATGCTCGTCGGTGCGTCGCAACATCAACCGGCCCCTCCCAAACGGTGGAGACAGGTCGAGTTCGCCGCTCTGGCTGAGCCGTCCTGGCTGCGTTTGTGCGCCATTCATATACCCTGCGGATTCGCGGCACACCACCTCGACAGGTAGGTGCGAAGTCGGCCCGCCCACGAAGCGGTCAGGCGCTGCGGGGAGGGGCCGAGTCGCGATAGGCGCTCCGCCGATCGAGCGACGCCTGCAGGCCATGGAGCGGCGGCTCCAGGAGGTCGGAGAGGGCGGGCCGCAGCGTCTCGCGGTCGCGGGTCACCGGTGTGAGCAACTCCAGGCCGTTGCCGAGGGAGGCGACGACGAACCGCGCGCCGACCGGTTGCGATAGCAGGAAGCGATCGAGGTCGGGAAGGATGCGCCGGCGATCCCCTGGAGTGAGCCAGATGTTGTCGAGAAGGAGGACGACCAGGAGGTCGTCTCCGGCTGTCTCCCCGGTGGCAGACCCGGTGGGAGACCCGACCGTTCGGCAGGACCTTCTG
>Ga0224512_10000092_pt1 | contig 95516 bp, 116 predicted proteins | sample SF_May12_sed_USG_4_FD_169103 | JGI IMG/M metagenome (GOLD analysis project Ga0224512, IMG submission 169103) | Sediment microbial communities from San Francisco Bay, California, United States - SF_May12_sed_USGS_13 | ecosystem: Environmental > Aquatic > Marine > Sediment | place: USA... | reverse complement strand
ACCCCATTGAGAAATAGCAATGCAAATTAAGCGTAAATTTACCAAACTTTTCGGACTCGTTGCATAGCTTGGATAGTGCGATTGCTTGCGGAGCAATAGGTCGCCGGTTCGAATCCGGTCGGGTCCGCTTTTCTAGAGTTCATTTTAACTAGATTGATTATTTCAGTTACAAACACCCGCAGACTTTGACAGAGTCTTGAAACATTTTTCTTTTTTCCAAATAGATTTAGTTTCACAAAAAGAGATGAATTATTTCTATAAAACGCAAGAAAATGATACCTAAAAACAATGAACGTTTAGAAACCTTTTTTGTTTTCTACTGCAAGTCTAAGTGAATTTAATGGCAAAGACAATACTTTTTGGAATAATGACAATAATGGTTACAATTACCACATTAGTTCTTCCTGTTTATGCTGAAACAATACGAATACAGACAGGTTCTTACAATCCAGGATGTCAAGAAACAAACGAATGTTTTATTCCATATCATACAGAGATCAGCAAAGAATCCAGCGTGATATGGATAAATGGAGATTCTGTTGCACATACAATAACTAGCGGTTCTGCCCAAGATGGACCTGATGACATGTTTGATTCTGGGCAGATAAAACCAGGAGAAACGTTTTCTCATGTATTCAAGTTGGCAGGAACTTTTGAATATTTTTGCATCATTTATCCATGGATGAATGGCATCATAACGGTAAATGACAGTATAACTACAACAGAGAACGCAGAAACTACTGGAATTTCAGATATTGAAAACAAGACTGAAATCATACCAACCAAATTTGTGATGAATGTTGATGATAGAAAAATAATGCTAAACTATAACATTACAGGAGGAGGCAGTATAAGTGACATTTATCCAGATACAGAGTTTGATTCACTAGTCATCAAAATGAATGCAACTGAACAGGGAATACTGTCAATTATCTTTCCTCGTGATATAATTGATGCAAAGATAGGTGGTATGGATGACTCTTTTTATGTTCTAGTAGATGAGGAAGAGGTAGATTTTGACGAGATTGCAACACCTGTAGACAGGACAATATCAGTATGGTTTCCAGACAATATTGATGAGATAGAAATCATTGGCACATTTGTAGTTCCAGAGTTTGGAATGGTTTCAGTGTTTGTATTATTATCTGGCATTATCACAGCAATTGCAATATCCAGATTCAGGAATTATCACACTTGATTATTTTAATAAACTAATTCAAGAAATTGCTAAAACTTCTTCAATTTATGATATTATTGGATTCTCGATTGGAATGGTAATTTATGCAATATTTGTTTATCATTTTTACAGATTTCTTTCAAGACGTGATATTTTTTCTGTTAATCTTGAAAAAAGAATTGCTTCTGGAACTTTCAAGTCAACAGGTAAGAAAACTTCTACCGCACCACGAATTGCAGCTTTTATTACGACAAATTTCTTTATTTTTCCATTTGTGATATTTCTATGGTTCATAGGTTACTCGTCATTCATGTTTATGCTTGTACAAAGTATGCCTACTGCAACAATTTTCATTGTTTCTAGTGGTTTGATTATTGCAATCAGAATAGCTGCGTATTATAGTGAAGAATTATCCAAAGACATTGCAAAATTACTTCCTTTTGCATTGTTAGGAATATTCTTGTTTAATCCCCAATTCTTTACATTTTCTGATGTATTATCCAGATTATTAGAGATGCCTTCTTTTGTAATCCAAATAGCATCCTTTATGGTAGTGGTGATGCTCTTTGAAATTATTCTCAGTACACTTTACATTGTTAAGGTAAAGTTCTTTCCAAAAAAAGATGGAATTGATTTAAACGATTATAATGCTTCGGTGTGATTTAGTCTTTTGAATAAAACTCATTTGGGAACATATTGTCAATCCAATCATTAGTATCAAAATAAAAATAAAGTATTTTTGATTAATCCAGTTTTGCTTTGGCTTTTTTTATCTGACTCATTTCTTCAGCCAGATGTTTTTTGAGCAATCTCTCATGATCTTTTTTGTGAGCACTGTATGCCTTGTTAATTGTCTGTTTTGTTTTTGCCTTTTTTAGCGCATCAGTGAATTTTTTTGTGTATCGTATTCACTTGTGCAGTATAACTTGCCATACTGCAACTTGAACGTCATAGTAAATTAAGGTTGACGGTTTTGTCGGATCTTGAATTTCGCACCACTCCAAGAAGGAATTTTTTAATGAGTATGAGAATTAAAAAGTAGAAATAACTGTAAAAGCAAGAAGAAAGTGATGGTAAGAGTTGCAGAATGTTTCAAGTGCGGAATTACCGAAAAAGAAGGAAAATTGGTTCATACTCTAAACAAACCAGTATTGTGTGAAAAATGTTCTAAAACATAATCGGTAAACCGTTTTCAAAACTATATTTTGATCTATGTAAAGTCAATCACATTCAAATTATTGAATATTTTTTTCATCTGGAGGTAATTTGGGCGCTTTGATTCTTTTATCAAATAACAAACAGGCAGTGAGATCCCCACCTACATTTACCATGGTTCTTGTCATATCTAAGATTCTATCTACACCTAACAGTAACACAATTCCAATAACGGGTACGCCTGCAGCTAAGAGAATCGACGATAAAATTACAATGCCTGCACCAGGAGCTGATGGCGCACCTATGGATGCCATAAGGGCAGTTACTGCAATCAAAATAATTGTTGTCGGACTCAATTCGATGTTAAAGTTGGGCAAGGAAAAATACTGCCACTATTTGATACAATGCAGTACCATTCATGTTAATTGTAGCACCAAGTGGGATGACAAATTGGGAAACTGCAGGCTTAACCTTCATTTTCTCCTCAGCTGTTTTCAAGGAAACAGGCATTACGGCAGCAGAGCTAGAAGTTGAAAATGCCAGCAGTAACGGATCTTTCATTATTTTAAGGGTAGATAAAATTGGTCTGCGTGCAAATACTCTGATAATTATTATGTAAACTAGCATCATCATGAAAAGACCAATTACAACTGTTGACATGTATGCTCCCAGTCCCACAAGTGCATCCAGACCGACTTTTGATACAATGTCTGCCATTAAACCAAATGCAGCAAAGGGTGCCAAACGCATAGCCCATGAAACTACCTTCATTGTAACGTCCTGAACTGATTCCAATATGTCCGATATTGGTTCGGATTTTTTTTTAGGCAATGATATCATGGCTACTGCAACAAATAATGCAAAAATGATTATGCTCAGCATCTCTCCAGACATAAAAGATGTCAAAGGGTTACTTGGAATTAGACCAATAATCTGTTCGGGTACGTCCATAAAGCTGAACTCTACATTTTCAACAAGTTGTTCTGTTTCTTTAATATCCAAGCTTTCTAGCATCGAAGCACTGTCTATGAAGCTCCCAGGCATTATGATAGTTGCAACTAGAATGCCTATCCCCAATGCAATGATTGTAGTTACAACAAAATAAAGTGCAACAGAAATCCCCATAGTTCTGAGCTGTTCCACAGTACCAGCTGATAACAGACCTCTGATTATTGATGCAAAAATCAGAGGGACTATGATCATCTGAATGATCTTGAGAAACAGATGAGCTGGAATTGAAAGCCAAGTAGTTATAATTCCGCTAGTATCTTTTTCAACAATTCCAACTTCAGGTCCCAGAAAAACCCCTAGTAGTAATCCTAAAAATAATGCCACAAGCACTTGTGCCCATAACTTTTTTTTAATTAGATAAGTTACTTGAGGGGTAATGGTTTTGAATGACTTTATCACCATGATGCAATACTCTCAATTTTTATCTATTAAAAATATACAGTACAAATATCGAATAGAATGCTGATGAAGAGAACAGTACTTCAAATATGGATAAAATGATTAAGTAACGTGGCAACAGGTTCAACTAAAGCAGTCTATGCAGCACTTTTTGGAAATTTGGGAATTGCTATCACTAAATTCATTGCAGCTGCAATGACTGGTAGTGCCTCGATGTGGGCAGAGTCATATCACTCTGCATCAGATACTGCAAACCAGATTCTTTTACTATTGGGGATCAAACTAAGCAAAAGACCTGCAACAGATTTACATCAATTTGGATTTGGAAAATCTCAGTTCTTCTGGTCATTTGTTGTAGCCACTATGATCTTCGGCATATCTGGAATTTTATCCTTAGAGCAAGGATTTTCATCTTTGTTGGGAGAGGAGCATCATTTTGAAAATCCGATTATCAATTATGTTGTATTGGCAATTGCGTTTGCTTTTGAAGCCAATGCTTTACGTATTGCACTTGTTCATTTTAAAAAACCAATTACAGAGCGTGGAGAAAAAATTAAATTTTCAACTATGTATTCTGAATTTAAAAATAGCAAGGATACGTCTATCTTAACTGTAATAGTCGAAGATACGGCTGCTTTATTGGGTATTGGAATTGCAGCTATAGGAATACTTCTTACTGATATTACTGGAAATACACAGTATGATGCAATAAGTTCGATAATCATTGGGGCACTATTGATGTCTTTTGCTTTTTTCTTGGCAAAAGAAAATCGAGGACTATTGTTAGGAGAATCAGTTTCTCTAGAACAGAAGCAATTAATCATATCTGTTGTAACTGCAATCCCCGAGATGCACGAAATAAGAAATATGAAGACAATGCATCTAGGTCCTACAACAATAATTGTTGGAATTGAAGTAAATTTGATTGATGGATTAGACACAGATGACATCGAAACAGTTACAGATGTGATAGAACAAGAAATAATGAAGATCATACCCAAATCAAAAAAAGAATATATTTTTGTAGAGATCGAACGATAAACGCATGCTCGTTTGTTTACAAGAGTTTAATGAATTGGACTGGAATTGAAAAACTTCCTTACAAGTGATTATTTTTATTAAGAGATTGATGCTACCTTTAAATCAAAAATCCAGTAAAGATTAGGATTATGTTCTGATCAATCTTTGGATGTTATTATCCAAAGTATTAAAAAGGTATGATTAAAAATCCAAACTTCTTTTTAGTATCTTGAAATTTTATAGAGTATGGTTTACTTGGGAAATCAAAAAAGTATGGAGGTATACATGCTACTGGACATCCAGGCAAACTGTCAAGTTGATAAAATGAATCCAGAAAACAAAAAATATTTTGAACCAGATACTTTAGATCAGGCACATTTGGAAGGATATGATAACTGTGCACATTGCATTGTTCGGTATTCCAGAACCACATATCCACATTCTTATTGTGTTGTAATGATTTTTACTCCTTATGAAAGACAAACGAATTATGGTATGCTTGGATGGTTCAAAGGGTTCCATTAATGCGCTAAGGACTGCGATTTTGTTTGCAAGACAATCTGGTGCCACAATTGTTGGTGTTCACAGTGATGTGTCAAAGAGTTCTCGTAGATCATTTTCCAATCCCAAGATAAAGAAAGAAAAATGGTCAAAAGAAGTGAAAAAAATCATGCAATTTGCCAAAGACAAATGCAAAATCAGGAGGGCAGAGTTTGAAGGAATTGTCATAGCAGGTTATAATGCAGGAAATGATCTGGCAGGTTTTGCCAACAACAAAAAGAACAAAATTGAACAGGTTGTCGTCGGCTCCCAAGGAACATGGTACCCAAAAGGAACATTTTTTGGAAGTGTCTCCAACTTTGTTTTGCACAAGGTAAAGATTCCAGTCACCATTGTAAAATGAATAATATTTAAAACTATTCCGAATCAATTACCATCTGAAATCAAAGTATTTAGATTGTCAATTTATGAACGACCTAAATACTTGGTTGAATTAAAAACGACTAGTGATTAAAACAACAATTCTTGCAATGGTTACAATTTCTATTTTATTGACAGGAACAATCGCAGGGCCAATAGGCCTGTTTCAACCTGCTGAAGCCGCCAAAAGCAAAGGCACGCCATTGCCTACGGTTGGTTCAAAGGAAGTTTGTGGAGATAGACTCTGTTCTGATATTCCAGAAGAAGAAAAACCAAAGGAGGTAAAAAAGAAGGAACAAGTAAAACAAGAAAAAAAATCTAAAGAATCTGAAAAAGCAAAGGATCATCCACTAAAAGATAAAAGAGCTGAAAAAATGGAGGCAGATACCACTTCAAGAGCTGCAAAGACCGTGACCGGAGTAGTGACATCGGTACAAGATCCTGGACAAGGACATGAGGGACATCAGCTATCTATAATTCTTCCACCAATTGAGAACGTCTATCGTGGTCATCTAAGTTATGCTGCATCTGAGAATGTCCAACTGGTAGTATTACACGGTCCATTAAAACAAGGAATGGCAAAAGGCCAAGCAACATGGACACCAGATGGCAAGACCATCTACGGATTGACATTTTTAGATAATGAAAAATCGTCTGGGTTTTGGCAATTTTCAGGAAATGCACTTGCGTTGCACACAAAGCAGACTGAACCCTTTTCTGCAACTTACGCTGTAACATACACAGAATTATTGAAAGAAAATGACAATGTGATGATCGGCACAAAGACGTCAACACAAGATCCAGCAATCGGACATGAAAAACATCAGTTAGCAATGTTGTTGCCACTAAATGAGGAACATTATCGAGGAAACATTACTTTTGATGCATCCGAACCAGTTCGACTGGTATCTTTGATCGGTCCACTGCCAAAAGGACTACTGCAAGATATACCACAATGGACTACTGATGGCGAGACATTCTATGGAATGGTACTTGGTTCACCAAGGTCTGCAGGATCTATGACATTTACAGGTAATGCCATCGGATTTCATACTCTGAATACAGAACCATTCACCATAAGTTATTCATTAGTGCTAGCAAATTGACATATCTTGGATATTCATAAAAAAATCCTCTTTTTCTTTTTGTTTTTTGTAAGAGTTAATATTAAAAATTAAACAAAAGTCTGAAATTTTTAATTGTGGATTATGTGTTTTTTCCACGTGGGTCTTAATCTAAATGCCTAAACTATAACCCCAGTACAACGTACATGGGGATATAGTTAGATGGGTAGTTTCCGGACCCACGTGGAAATTATTTGAAAATATATTTTTGAATATTGTATTTAGTATTGATTTTCCACCATAATTTTTAATAATAACATTAGACCACTTAGCGGTAGAAATAAGAGATACTATGCTAAGGGCGAGTTTTTGTTAAATTACTTTGATACTTTACCCGTAGTGACTTGGATTTAGTGCAAAATTAACCATGTACCTTGATTGTCATCTTTTTACCGTGATAACATGGTTAAATTTTTTCACAATCAACAAATTTTCATTTATTTATCTCGAAAATAATTACCCATACCCAAATAACAATGGAGATAATAACAACTAGCTCAGGAGCTTCTAATCCGAATAATACCTTACCATAAACACCCTCATAAATCATTAATCCTAACATCAAAAAAAATCCAATTAAAGCAACAATAAATAAACCATAAGACCACATTCTCATGTTTCCATTGAGTCCACTGCCAAAACAAAATAATGCTATTATTGAGAAGAGAAAAAAGACACCTGCTACGTAAATATGTTCATTGTGTGGAGATGGATAAACACCCGCTCCGAAAAGACCAATAGATGCAATCATAAAAGAAATAATTCCTGTTAATGTTAGCCACTTATTTCTCCAAATTAATGCGCCGTTTGTGAATAGCAAGCTAAAAGAAAACATCAAGAATAATACTCCAGCTAACATTATTCCAAGATTATACCAAAAAGAATACTTCACTCCTTCTGCAATTGTGCTGCTTATTGAATTTACATACCATGAAAAATTTGGAAAAGTAACTAATGCGATAATTATCACTCCTAACGCAATAATTACTCCAAATGAGCCTGTTACAGAGGATAATGCCATAAACCATTTCAATTTACTTCATTTCTAATTATTTTTATGAGACCATTATGTCTTTAGGAAAAGTTTTGTAAAATTAGCTGATGCTCTAATGTATGATAAAAGTAAAGTCACATCATTGAACTGTTGACGATTTAAATTTTATTGGAATGTTAACTTGTTTTCTCAGTGCTGTCATGTCATTTGCCACCTTAAAGTCGTAATGTGATTCACCTTTGTTTATAATTAAATTCATCTTACTAACATTTTTTTTTCGTTGAATTAAAACTATCAAGTCAATCTTCCCATCAAGGTACTCATTTTTTGATTTATTAAAAGTCCATTCAGCTTTATTGTTTGAATTTCCTGTAATGACTGCAGCAACCTTTGGTTCCCATTTATATTCAAAAAGAACTTTACCTCCTGCATTTGGATCTTTTTTTAATTGTGGCACTCCTTGACTGAAATCAATACCAACATTTACGGATACACCTAAAGACATTGGTTTCTTTACCCATTTGGTCTTGGGTCCTGCATCAATTACCTGAACACTTGATTTACTCTGATCAGATGTTATTTCAGCTTCGATCTTAAATCGTTTAATACCCCTTGCTTTTACTTCATTTTTTAGCATGCAAGGAAACCTAACCAAATGAAAATCTAATTCTTCTTTCCATTGATCTAAATAATCTGGAAGTTCTTGTTTTGTTTTTTTATAAGATTCTATTATGTTTATAGAATAGATAACTTCTGGAAAACCTACTCTGTCTGGTTTTATACCTCCAACAATTAATTTTCTTCCAGAGGACACTGTCTTGTATTTTAGAAAAGCTGGATTGATTATTGCTGATTTTTTATTTAATATCTCTGGATAAAATTCAGCATATTGAAATTTCATACATCAAGTTTAGTGTAATGGAGTATAAAAAAATGGTTTTAGTTACATTGTATTAAAAAATAAAATTTTCTGTAGTATCAAACTTTAGGATTTTTTGGTAGTATTGTTCTTCCTTACAAGAATTGAAGTATATAAATAAAGTTCAGGAGGTTTACTTCAATTTTTTGAAGAGTTATGGAAATTCAAGTTTTCACTATTAGTATTTATAAAAAATTATGATATAAACTGAAATAATGCTAATTTAGTTAATTAAGTGCAAAGTATACATTGTATTTATTAAATAATAATAGTTCTACATGTAGTTGACTAAGAACAGTCCCAATTCTAAATATGATTTGGAATTCCCATTTCCTCTTACAATAACTTTTACTGATCAACCAAAACAAGTTGATGTTTCCAAACTACTTTTAGAACTAAAAAAAAATCAAATTGATATTAATGATATTTCTAAATCAAAAATCCAAAATTTTTTTGAAGCCACACCACAAATTATGAAATGGCTTGCATTGAGTCAAGAAAATTTAAAAATGTTTATCACAAATCCCCAAAAGGTACTCGAAGAGACATTACAAGAAACTGAACTCAACATACCTATGAGAGACATACCTCTAGAAAATATCAAATGTAGACTTTCACATTTTATACCAAATGAAGATGTGCAAAAATTATTCCAAGAATTTCTCATTTGGATTTATTTATCTGATAAAAACATCCTCAGTTGTATTCATGATCCGGAAGAAGCTATGGTTTCAATATCTCAGGCATATTCAGCAGCAACAATAGAAACAGCAAAAGAAATTTTACATCAACTAAACTTGTCAAAATATTCTGCTGCGAAACCTTTCATGGAAAAATTCATCTCATTTCATTCTAGAGATGAGAACTTAGAGAAGGTGTGAAATGTCCAGTAGTTTTCATGGTAATTTTGATCTAATTGTTACGTTAAATCAAGAATTACTTACAGAGATAGCATCTTCTAAATTTAAATTTGAATCAATTACAATGAATTTCAATTCTAATGAGTATACTGGTTCTGCAGAAATTACTCCTAGTCTACAGTATGTTTGGCTTAATACAGAACCATCTAAAGAAGGCAGTCTTGGAAGAATAAATCCTTCTTGGACAGATATTAGTTTTGTTCTAAAACTAGAGGGTACTGTACATATTAAAACAATAACCCTGAATGGTGTTGAAAGAGACATTAGTGAAGCAGGAGTCATCCCAATTAACGCATTTGTTTATATTGTAAGTCCTATGAGAGTCATAAAAACAGATGCAATTGTTGATGCTAATATGCCAAATATATTGGCACCATACATCTTTCTTGCGATTGATTTTATCAGACATACACATATAGACGTCCGCTTAAATGAAGAGGAAATTTTACAGAGTCCTGTTGGCATTCTCTATAGATTGCAAGCATTGTTATCCTCAGGAGGGGATCCTGATGCTAAGGATAAGGCAGGACGAGAATTACTCAATATAATTTGGAGTAGAATATACAATGAAGTTGGGAATATGTTAATCAACATTGAACCTGATCCCAAATTAGGTCGGCGTGGATTTGTGTCGTTGTTAACCCAACCAATTAAAGGCGACAATATTATGGAAGACCCTTGCGAAATTAAAGATCCTTTAGGATTCACAGATCTAAAAACAATTAATCGTGAATCTTTGATGCTTCTTTTTGATACAATGTGGGCAGGGGGGGATTTATCACTTATTCAATCAAAAATTCACTTGAGCTCTAGACCTACACTAACAATTTGTATTCCAAATAATACTCTAATTGGAGGCATAATTCGAAAAGCCATGATTGACGTTTTTGTGGGATTAAAAAGTTGTGATTTTATGGAAGGACATACTTGTGTACTTAGTCACCCAGTACAAGTAAAATTAGAAGATGAAGATTTACCATCCACTGAATGGGAAGAATTCACCCTTGAGTCTCTCATTGCAGGGATTGATGAGAATGAGAAAATTCGAATTCTACTTACTTTGTCACAATCTGCTTATGGGGGAATATTTAACGGACGGGCTACGATAAATATTCCAGTATCGATAACCACAAAAATTTTCATAAAAGATGGAGTCCCAAAACTTAACCTCATCCCAGAAATAATTCAAGACGAAGTAGTGATAGTTGATACAAATGCAGGAGTAAACGTGGTGTTGTCTATACTTACTATAGGATTATTAGATCTGCTTACCAAAGCAATAAACAAAATCTTTGGAATTGTTGAGAAGATGGTGAAGGAAAAACTTACATTTCCTACACTTGATCCAGAAGAATTTCCGATAGAAGGAGGAAAGATAGTGGCCGTACACAAATGGATGAATCAACCTTATTCTCCTACACGTACACTAGAAAAAGGCGGATTAATTGGCCCACACCCCTATCGAGATCACGATTTAATTATTAACGTCATGAGTATACCTATTGAAAAACCATTAACTGTTTCCTGTATCACTCCAGATGGTCCCGATGAACTAAATCGTATTGATTCAGTAGGTGGCAAACTAAGTAAAGAAGAAATTTTTACAGTTCAAGAATTAGAGGATATGACGGAAGAAGAAAAAAATAGTATTGAAGCAAAATGGGAATTTACGATAGATGAAGCAATTTCATTAATTGAATCGGGACATCAAATGGTTGTTGGAACTCCACCGAATACGGTAGAGGTTAGGGTGATACGAGAAGAAGGTAAAAAACCATACCTTCGTACAACGGCGGATGGTATTATTGCCAACAATCTATTGTCACTTCCACCATGTGAGCGTCCACAAAGTATTGCTCCAGAAAAACACGATTGTATTATTTTATTCGAAACAATATCTTCGTTGAAAGAAAAAATAAGAGGAATGGAAGAGCAACATCAACAAACACCTGTTGGTAGAGTGACAATAGTTAATGGAAAGCCAGTAAATTTAAGAGAGTTTATCCGAAGGCGAATCAGAAATGCAGAAGAACAAAAAATCAGATTAGAAGCCAAAGCTGGACGAATAGGATGTCGCTTCTTACCTACATCATAAGAGTAAATTACCAACACGTGTTTCATTTCATGTATTCACATTTTCACTACAGTTTAATTTCAAAAATAAATAATGTGATTGGATAGATGTGATCATATTATGTTGAATTGTTAAGAACGAACTATTAGGAAATTAACAAATATGAATCATCATGACCCATCTGGATCAATTATACTCTCCGGGATAAGTCTCTGCCAGAAAGGATCAGAACCCCCATCTGGATCATATTTAGCTATTTTTGCCGTAGAAGAAGGAGAAGACCAATGACGAACACTGGCAATAGGATCAACTAAATCTTCTCTGTTTTGATCTAAGTGTTCCATCCACAATCTAATTCGTAATTCTTGAGCAAATGTAGTCTTTTTATCATATGTGCCATATATCCCAGCAGCTACCTCATTGTCATGGGTATACCCTCTATTATTACAATTTGCCGTTCCAATTATTGCAAATTCATCATCAATTAAGAAAATTTTTGAATGCAACATAGTTATTTTGTGCAATAGTCAAATAGGATGGATCTATTCTGTTTCCTACAGTATATCTTGATTTTATACTTAGATCAAAGAGTTTCTTATAAGACAGATACGATGAACTAAGATTATTTTTAACAAATTCTTTTCGTTCATGATGATCAGAAGGTGGAGCTATCTGATGCTTATCACAATAATCATTCACTAAATGTAATGCAGAATAAAACAAACATGTGATTTCCCAATCTATGTGATCAGGCGTCTTTGAATTAAGAAAATCTGAAGTAGTTTTGTTATGAGTGCTTTGTGTTGCATACCAATTCAAAGTCATATTGTTCAGGATTTTTGTAAGATAGTTTTTGTATCATGCAAATGTCTGGTTTCTAACTCTAAATTATGTAAAATCCATGGTTCAAACTCATATTTTGGTAAAGCATCTTCTAATTTAATTAATTCTTCTTCAATTTGATCAAATGCTTTTTCATGCTCTTGACTTGCGTATACTATTATCAAATACAATTTATTATTGCTTTGTCTATATGCGATCTTTTTTACAACTTGAATTTTATTAAATAATTCAAAGATTAATTTTTCCATCACAATTACGTTTTCTTGTGATGTAACTTTTTTTGTAGATTCATACCAATTTTGAGTATCCAATGATTCAGTTACATTCATTGAACGTAATTTTCGATCAACAATAGAATTTATGATTTTTTCAAGTACCGGCATGTTTTCTGCAAATTGCCTGTTTACTATTTTTCGAATTTCATATTCTGGGTCTACTGCAATGTTAGTTTCTGGATATCCTTGTTCAATCAAACTTTTAGATGCTGCGGAGATTCCATATATGCCAGCATCATCTACCCTATCTGTCACAGGATATGAAGATGAATCAAATCTTTCTGTAGTGGATGAAGTAAGCCAAGATAGATGCTTCGGTGTAATTTTTCTTTTCGATGCTAACACTCTTGATTTGAATTCTTGATCTATTTCATGTTCTTTACTCATTCTTTACACCTTCTAGTTTGTTATACACATAAGATGAAACTGCAAATGCTATTAACACTTTCATAATTTTAATTCTTGATTCTAAAGGTACTTCCATCATTTCGGATAATTCGTTATTCCACTTGTTAAATAATGGACTATTTACTAATTTAAGGTATGCCGAACTAGGATCATCCATTATTGTAAGAATTGAATGATCTGCACCTCTATTAGAGTGATAAATTGCCATTGCTAAACGATATACCAATGTTCCTGCATCCATGCTTTTTTCTCTTAGCACTTCTTTAGCAGAAGAAAATATTATCTGATTTTCATTAACTTGTTCTAAAATTCCTACTGCTTCAAGTAATTCCTGTGAATTTTTTAGTGCGTTTTGTTGATTAAATACAGCATCAACTTTTTCATTTGTTATCAAAAGACTCAAGCTTTTCCTTGCATTATCAATCCAAGATCCAAATTCAACAAAAATATTCATCTTTGAAAGGATTTTCATTGCGATAATCATGTCGGAGCCCCATTGAGTTAAAGAGCCATTAGTATTATTAAGAAAAAACACTAGATCATCATTTTGCCCTGTGTTTTTTATTAACTCATAAACTTGTTTATTCACTTTAATCTCTACAACGCAATCATCTTGATTCTCGTCAGGTATAATTTTTACATTTAAGAATGGAAAAGTAGGATTTGAAGCAGTTTTTAAAAATATTTCATTAATTGATTCATTTACTGGTCCTCCTTGACCAAACTGAAAAGAAAACCCATCAGGAAGTTTTTCAACAGGCATCAAATCTAATTCAGTTCAGGGATTAATAAACATGTGATTTTTTGTTGGAAATTTTACACATATCTGTGATAGAAAATATCCTCTGTACATTTACGAGTCTCTAGTTTTCGTTAGTTAATGGTGGATTATGTTATTGTATTTTGTTCCACGTGGGTACGAAAATATTATCCTAAACTATAACCCCATGTACGTTGTACTTCCAGTCAAATTTGAACTCTCAATTCTGAGCCTATGGGTCTAAAATAAGACCAAACTACGTATCTAACCCCCTAGATCCACTATCTGTCCTTTTGGGTGTTAAACTAATTTGATAAATCCCGCTGAGGGATACAAAGTTGATTTCAAATTAAATCAAAACATCCATCAATTCTTTCGGATTGGAACTTTTCCTGAGACAAATTACTACCCTACTCCGGTCGATGTGAAGAGAAATTATACAAAGTAGATTATCCGATCTTTAGAATTAAACCAACAAACCGCACAAGCATGTAATATGCTTGGAGACTTCTATGTAGAGTCTACTGTCAATTCTTTATTTTGTTTAAAACGTATTATTGCAATGATTATAGGGATTCCCATAATTATGGGGCCTATGATTTGAAGTTCTGGTGGTTCCTCCGGTATCAGGTTTGCCACTAACATCAATCCATATGCTAACACTGGTAAAATCACAGAATAGTTGGGAATTTTATTTTCAACAGGTGTAGTTTTACTTTCAAAAATTCTGTATATCAAATAAATTGAAAACGTTGTTAGAATCCAACCAAGAAAATTATGAATTGGAATTCCAAAGTATGCTCCTCCTTTTTCCCATACCCAAGCGTTTACCGTAGGACCTGAAAGATATGGATCAACTACAAAATCCCACGCAGTCATAACTATTGCACTAAGTAATGATAGCACAATAATTTGTGAGATTTTATTTTGATGCAAAAGAGGTTTCTTTGAAAATATCATATTTGCAATGATGTAGCTAGGATAAATCATCATAAACCATGCCAGAGGAATAATTATTGGCACATGGCCCATTTTGTAACCTAGATAATCTGTATAATAATAATCTCCATAGATTAGACCTGTTTCAACTCCTACTTGCTCATATCCCCAAGATACACCTGCAGTTATTACAAAGAACAATAGTGTTTTTTTCCATCCTATCATATACCATGCATGAAATAAACTAAAAATCAACATAAAGATGGTTTTGATTCCAACCCCACCTGGAATTTCTGGTAAACTAATTGAATCTTCTAAGATTGGAAATATGATGCTAGAATAAATGAAAAGTGTAAGAAAACCCATTGAAACATACAATAAAATTTCTTCTTTGTTCACTTTGACTCTATAACATTAGATGTTATTTCTAGTATGAGTTACCCACTTCTTTTTGTAATGCTAGATTATCTAAATTCTACGCATAACTGGAACTTTTCTAGAGACAAGTTACTACCCTACTCCGGTAGGGTCAGCCTACCATCATGGGACTAAAATAGTTCCTCTTTCATGACATGATGCGATGCAAATTTCCCTTGAAAGCATACAGGAAGTAGAGGATCCATATCAGGCCTTTGTTGATTCTATCAAAAGCCCTGCTACTTTTAGGAAATATAGAAATCATCTGCATCGATTCTTGAATAAAACAAAGAAATGATTTGAATCTAGAAATAACACAGTATGTTTAAGCTATTCATTTGTAAAAGAATATTTTTCATTACACTTACCACACCTGTCATGAACTCCCTCTGCAGGTTTAGTCAAACCACAAATTCCACAATATCTCATCAACCCCATTTCTATCAGATGCTTTGAGCAATCGGATATCTCCTTTGCATTGTGTTCACTCTTAGGCTTGCTGCAAACTGGGCATATTTCATCGCCTGATATTGAATTTGATAAAAGGAGGAAAAAATAAAAAGTCGTAGAAAGATTATCTTCTACGCTTTGCGGTAGTTATTCTTCGTTTTACTGCAATAGTTTTTCTTCTTTTTGTAGTTCTCTTTTTAGATGCAGCGTTTCGTTTACGTGTAGCTGCTGATTTCTTTACTGCTAGACTTCGTTTTCTTACTGCTGCAGAAGATGATGTTGCTTTTCTTCGTTTTACTGCAATAGTTTTTCTTTTTGTAGTTGTACTACGTTTTTTTGCTGCAAGTGAACGTTTTCTTTTGACAGCTGCTTTTGCTTTGACTGCTGCCTTTAATTTTTCATTGCGTTTTCTTGTACGTACAGCTTTCTTTGCAGCTTCACTACGTTTAGCTTTTGATATGGCCATTACATTTTTACAAAGATGTTATGTCTTATGTGATACTAGTCATGATTAATTGTTCTGAATAATTATTTTCTTGACAAGTATTTTACAGACAAATTGCATATGTATAAAATGATTACTATTGAATTGTATCAATAACCCAAGTTTTGTTGTTGTTAAATTGTCGCAATAGTCTTCTTGTTGGAAAGATGCACCATCAAATGTTTTAGCAAAACTAGATTTAGAGATTATACAGGTGGGTTTTTGTATCTATAACCTCCAACGTGGGGAGTTAATGACAACGGTGTAATTGGCTATGGTAGATTTCTCTAAACTAAAATCTATGTTAATCCTCTCGGATTGGAACTTTTTTGAGGTCAAAATGAGTACTGGAACTCCTAAGATCCGGTACGTTTGACAAGTCTTTTGTAATTATGTTTCATGTGACATCTGATGATTACTCCGAAGATAACAGTAAGAGGAAGTATGGCATAGATGGACTTTCTCTCAAATTATTTTATCAGTTTTATGTGATTTACAAGTATTGTTGCAACACTAGCTATCTGTGAACTGATAAAATAATCTGGGTCGATGTGAAATGAGTTCATTTGAAACTAAACTGATTACTGGAACTAAGAGGACTTGAACCTTGTAGTTCTAAACTAAAAATATGATTCTCTATTATGATCCAAGTTGTAATTATAAAACTTTGATTATCATTTGCTTTAAGTATCCAATAATTTACGATTTTTCATTGAAAAATAAAACATTGATTCTTCCAGTTTTGATAATTGTATTTTTTGTAGGTACAGTAATGACAAGTTCAATGGTGTTTGTTAGTGTGCCATTTGCTTATGCAGATGCAATAGATGTCAAAAATACATCTGAAGAAATCTTTAACGTAATAGCTCAAAATGAAATTAACATACTACCTCTAATAGCAAACCCTGCTCCTGCAGTAGATGATGACTTTGGCCGATCTGTATCCATATCCGGAGACAATGTTTTGGTGGCAGCACCGGGTGATGATACAGAAGTTAGGGATGCAGGAGCCGCATACCTGTTTGATGCAACTACTGGCAATCTACTCCAAACCTTTCTAAATCCTACTCCTCCAGTAAGATGTGAACTTTGAGAATATTAGAGTTTCAATTTAAACATTCATTATCATAACTTCTACTCGTTTAAGTAATTCGTAATCATTACACTATTTCAATAAGTAAAACAATAATGATACTAACTATGGGTGTAGACTCAAAATTTTTCTTATTGTAAATTTGATTTTGATAACATTCATTTCCTTTATGTATAGTTGTTCAATAAAAAAAGAAATAATGAATTAGTTAGTTGTGTTTTTTCATGCTAGTCATCTGGTTACGAAGATCTTGCAGTTGTTCTCTTATTGAATTTGCTTCTGCATCATCCCCATCAGCAATTGCTGTTTGCAATTGTTTTAGAATCTCAACAAACTGAGTTTTTGCAGCATCAACCTCTGCATTACCAGTTCCTGATGCGAGTTTTTCCTCTATCTTTGCAATCTTGTCTTGTATCTTTTCTGTATCAGATAACTTGCTGTCATATCCTTCTCCATGAGAGTATTTCTTTTCTTTATGTTTCATCGTCATGGAATGATCAAACTCTTTTGTTTTCTGTGCAGTTTTGTTTACATCTGCTGCATCAACTATAAAGATTGTTTTAGACATTTTCTCAGAATCTGTTCCATCCATATTCATTGCAACAAGTATCCATGCAACTGACTTGACATCATTCTCATTGACAACCATTCCAATACTGCCTTTCATTACATCAAGTCCTGCATTTTCTGCTGCAGCTGCGGCCTCACTTAGTTTTACAGTCACCTGTTCTTTTAACATATCATGAGCTGTTTTCTTGTCCTCAATTTCAGACATGTCTGGAACTAGTACTGTACCTGTAAATCCTTCAACTTTGACCATCATGTGATGATGTTTGTTATCTTTATGTCCTACCTTGTCGTCAAGATGTCTTTTGTATTGGTCCTTGTGTTTGTCAATGAACGCTTGTCTGCCTTCCTTATCAAGTGAGCAGTATTCATTCATCTTTGCTACCATATCCTCGGTTTTGTTGTGTTTCTCAATCAGATCATTTTGTCCCTCTGTGGACATCTCACAATATCGGTTTAGTTTTTCAGCCATGTCTTTTCTGATGTCTTTTTTGGCATAGTCGTTCCAGTCTTTTCCTTGACCCGGCTCTGCTATGACATATGGTGTGGCTGCTGCAAACATTAGTGCAAATACAGCTGCAAATACAGGAAGCATATACTTTGTTTTCATATTCATTAAACCATGAATAGTCCAGATGATTTAAAATGTTGTTACCAAATTACATGTAACAAAATCTACTTGTCAAATCTTTGGTTCACATATAAGACAATTTTCTTGTAAGGATATTTTTCAAAAGCAGCCCAACTATATTATTGCAAGAAATCTGGGAATTTTTTTTTATTTCATGAAATTTCCTTTCATGGTGGATAGACATGATTTGACAAGTACTTCATCATGAACCTGAATTTTACATCCACAGGAGAATATTATGTGCATTTCACTAAAAGTAATTAAAAATACAAAAGATACAAGATGATAATTTACAATGGCATAATAGAACCATTTTCTCACTCATTCACAAAACTAATCTTGATGACTATGTTGTAATCTTGCTTGAAGATTAAAATTTTGATTTCTACCTTGTATCAATTTTTAGAATACTAACTCAAATTGTCTTTAAAAAATTCCAGTGTTTTTTGCCAGGCATCTTTTGACTCATCAGGTGCATACCTGTCACCAGACGGGTTTGCAAAGGCATGATTTACTCCAGAGTAGATGTAGATATCATTTTCAATTCCTACCTCATTTAATGATGATTCAAATTCCTTTACAGTTTCAGGTGGAATTCCTGAGTCAAGTTCTGCAAAGATCCCAAGCATAGGCCAATGTATTCTTGATAGTTCTTTAGAATCAGTTACCAGTTGTCCATAGTAGATTACAGTTGCATCCATATTGTCATTGTTTAGTGCCAAGTTTAGTGACTGACCTCCACCAAAGCACCATCCTATAGAACCCAAACTCGATGGAGAATAGTTTTCCTCTATATATGATACTGCAGTATTCATATTTTCAGTCCATTGTGACTGCTCAAATGAGCTTCTTAGTTGTCTTGCCTCATCTGCCGTTGTCCCAACTTTTCCATCATACAGGTCTACTGCAAAAACTATGTATCCGTGTGATGCCAGTTTTTCTGCCATATCTTTGATGTTATCATTTAGACCCCACCACTCATGAATCATTATAACTCCAGGATACAATCCATCTACACTGGGTTTTGCCAAGTATCCATTAGAATTTCCAAAATAGTTTACACTTTCTGATTCTACCTCATAGTTTCCCATTGCAAATGTGACAGAATTGTTGTTTTCATTTTTCTCATAATCTAGCAGTACATGAATTGCCCATCCTCTCTGAATCAGTTTTTCAACAGAAGTTGGTTTTATGCACGCAGGATTACCATTTGAGAACTTTAACACTAATTCTAGTCCTTCAGTACAGATTACACTTGTGGGTGTGATTCCTCCCTGAATCTGTTTTAATGGAGGCGAATATTCAGCCCCATATGAAAAACTATGCAAACTAGAAGATAACAAAGACAATACCATAAATGCCACAACAACAAAAGATAATTTCACAAACATGATTTGCCTTTATGATATTTTACTTTTGGGTAGAAAACGAACGTGGAAAATAGAAACTATGAGGATTGCTCAACTGTTTGGGATTTTCTTTCTTTGTTAGGCGTATGATTTTGTAACTATCTAGGATACCCACAAACACAGTTTTGCTCAAGTGACTCAGCTATTCTATCATATGAACAAGCCCTAAGCATTGATCCAAACAATACAAATGCAAATATTGGTTTGACAGATTCCCTCATAACTCAGGTACGTAATGGTATTTTGTCTGAAGAATCACTAGATGATACTGAAATACAATTATTGTCAATTACTGAATATAATTCCAACACAAATACTCTAAATGCCCTAGCATACATTGGAGTAATTCGTAAAAACTATGACTGATGCAATTGATTACTTTGAGAAATCATTACACATAGACAGAAAAGCCACTACACTAAATGGCATTGCATATACACACTTTAAGGCAGAAAATCTTGGAGATGCTATCTCATTTTACCAAGAAGTATTGTCACACCAAGAAAGCAAAAATAATTTTGATGCACTATCTGGATTGTTCTTGATTCATACAAAGCAGAACCAACCAGAACTTGCCAAATCGTATGAAAAATAACTAAATGATTATGCAAAACAGCTATCTGATTTGTTGACACCGGAAGGAATATGGTTTGAGAATCACGGTCAAATAAACGATGCAAAGAAATTTTACGATAAAGCAATATTCTTCAATCCTGAAAATGATCTGACAAAGGAACGTAGAGATAAGCTAGAATATTCTCAAATGTACCAACATACATGAATTTTGGAACTAAAATCAAGATAAGTTACTACCCTACTCCGGTTGAGCCCGCCATGGATTTTTTCAGGTCAAGATGATATGTGGAACTTAAGAGATTCAAATTTAGAATCTAAGAATTAATGAATACTTTTGAGTTTGATACGGTCATCATCTCTGCCGTTTTAATTGGAATATTTTCTTTTTTTGAAATATCTAGCATTTCATTATGGTGTTCTTCTTTCAAATGCTTTAGGAACTCTTCTTCTTCGATGTCATTACGTTTGTAATTACAAGATGAAAATACACAATTGAAATTCATGAATCTTCTGTAAGAATGGCGAAATTAAGCTTATTGATGAATTTTCTACTAAATTCATTAAGATGTTTATCTAGACGATTTCTATGGACAGTAATGCCTGGGATGACATGTCCTCAGAATATGATAACTGTGTAGAAAAAAATCCAAATCCTGTGATTTCAGATTACATAACCGAAGAAATTAAAATAATTGCCAACCTGTGCAAGACGAACATCCAACCAGATAAAAAATACACAGTAATTGATCTGGGTTCGGGGACTGGCAGAGTACTGTTTTCTTTGTACAAAATTTTAGGAAATTCTGTGACATTCTGCGGTCTTGATGTATCAGAACCTATGATTCAACTATCAAAAATAAAACAGTCTGAACTGAAGATCAAAAACATCTCATTTCTGAACTACGACGTCACAGATTCCAAAATAGATGAATTGTTCGATGATGATTCCGCAAAGATTCCAATGTGTGTGTACAATACCGTCGGAGTTATACCACTGTCAAAGAGGCAGCAGTTCTTTGAGAACATGATGAGACTTGCAGGAAAAGATGGATTTGCTCTGGTTTCAGCATTTAATGGAGATGATTTTGCCTTTGCAGCACCAAAAATATATCATCCTATGAAAAGTATGGTCAAACGAATAGATGATGATTCTTTTGATGAGAAGACATTGGCATTTAAAAACAGTCTTGGGTACTATAGTCAGTGGTTTACAAAAAATCAACTAAAAGACTTACTAGACTCAGAAGCAGAACCCATTCCAATTAAAGTATCTATTAACAATAAAACCCACATACTTGGTCATGTTTTTGCAGATAGACAACTATGTTGTTAAAATTAATCCCATTATAAAGTGGCTAATACTAGATAAACGGAATTTGACGTCGTGAAATGGAATTTTTTTTGAGACAAGTTACTACCCTACTCCGGTCAAGTCCGCATACATATCTTTATTCTAAACAAAAAAACGGGAGTGATCTTCTCAAATCTTTTCTAACATTTGATTTAGGAAATTTCTTTTATCATTCTCAATTATGTTCTGAATTTCCTCTGCTTTATTTTGAAGATCTATTGTTGGTTCTGTGAAAACAAGAAGAATGTGATTGCAAATATTGGCGGTTATGATGAATGTTTTCTCTCTTTGAATTGTAGATCATCGAAATACTCCAAATGTATCCTTAAAATCATTTCAAAAAGAGAATTCAAGTGCAAATTGCATATACATCATCTGTCTATGCTCATCACTTATCCTTGGAATAATTCCTTTCTTAAATCCTCCAGCATACAAATTTCAACTATTTTTGGATTGAATATTTTGACTAGAGCACCTGTGTGATTGAAAGAAACATCAGTCTTGAATTTACACCTACTGGATTGTCCGTGCTCAGAATGCCTAATTCATAATTAAATGACATCGATATTCTCATTCTTGATATTTTATTGCTGATTGATATAACAAAATGAATCAAAATATTTGATGACAAAGAGGCAACCGAAGGTTCTTGTAAATATCCCCGTACAACTAGCTTCTATCATTAAGCAACCCATTACCATCACTCCTAATACTAGCATTCTTGATGCACGAGATATTTTGATTCGTCATAGAATCGGAAGGCTGGTAGTTGAATTTGATAAAAAACCCATTGGAATTGTAACTGAGAAGGATATCTCAAGAAGTATCTCTATTTTTAATAAAAAGCCAATTGCAAAAATTCTCGTTCGTGATATGATGTCAAAAGATTTGGTTACTCTACAACCTGAAGCATCAATTTATGATTGTGCAAAATCAATGCAGAAGTACGGGATTAGCTCCATTGTTATTAAAAATTCTAAAGGAAAACTAGTAGGAGTGGTAACAAAAACAGATCTTGTATCTACATTTTTAATTCAAAGTACTGCGACGTTACCCATTTCAAAAATCATGACAAAAAAAGTAATTACAGTGTCTCCTGATGATTCTATTTTTGAAGTTGAAAGTGTTCTGCTAAACAATCAAATTCATAGAGTAGTGGTTAGCAAAAATAAAACTGCTGTTGGAATTATTACTTATCGAGATTTTATTCCTGCAAAGACATTTGATTTGCATAAAGAGTTTACAGATCCAGAGGAAAGATCTGAAATATTTTGGAACTCACATCTGAATGAATTTAACGTAAATAATCTAAGTTACCTACTAACATTTTCTGCAAAAGACATAATGACCCCAAATCCTTTTTTTGTATCTCCTGATGATGTGGTGTATACTGCTGCAATCATTATGATCCGACATGGGATTAGTGGACTCCCAGTTGTTCGTGGTAAAAAAATAGTTGGTATAGTTACAAAATCTGATATTGTTAATGTAATTGCAGCTAAGGGAAAACTCTGAAATTTTATAGGAAATTCCATTAATGGAAATATTTAGGTAAAAAATTATGCCGATGTTATGGTAACTGATAATACAGTTAATGGTGACTTTAAAATCAATAAAACATCAAATTCATGTGCGGATACTGGCAATACAGTTAATGGCAATTTCGATGTATGTACTTAAGCATCATCTTTTCTAAAAAAGGAATTATGTATATCAAGCCAGAAAAGAACTTGTTCCAAAATGTAAGCATCTAAAGAAGATGAGGGAAGAACTGCTGATGATCAGTGGGATTGTATGAATTGTAATTCTGATCATGAATAATTTTTATTCTAAATGCTTAAGTTCATACGTATCGTGAGAAATTCATGGATTTTGATAGATTATTTGCAGATGTATTGAAGATTGATTCTACTATTCGTTATGCGGCAATCCAAAATATTGCAGGTGAAAAGATTGCCGGAGGTTTTAGTGAGGGCATCCATCCTATCCTCAGTGATGATGAACTCAAGATGATGCACTATTATGCTAGTCAAAGATGGCAAACTAGAAAAAATATTGGACATAAAATAGGTAATGCCAAATATGCGATGGCAGAATACGAAAAGTTAAAACGAATTACATTTCCAATTAATGAAAAATATTTGCTAATGGTTACCACTGAAATTGATACCGATCATACTACAGTCATTAACAAAATTCTTGAATTGATCCAAAACGATTTAAAATAATGTACATCCATTTTGTCTCTAAAACTGTACTAATCCACATATCTATGTGGACTTTTTCTAGAGATAACTTTCTCTACTGACTGTATTATTTTATTTCCTATCTGATTTGGTTCGTTTGTCCGTTTGTCACAAAAAGTTATGAAATTAGGCATAAATGAAATTAATTTTTTTCAATACGGTCTAATGATTTTTCTTAGGGTTAGCTAATTTTCATCATTGTTAAATATTCTTCAAAAAAAAAACAATCGATATGGCTGATGAGGCAAAAGAAGAACCACTAAAAGTGATAGCTTTAGATAAAATTGCTGCATTAATTACAGCAGCTTTTGGTTTAGTCGCAGCATTGGCATGGAACGATGCGATAAAGGCAATTTTCAAAGAAATCTTTGGAACTGCGAATGCAATTGTCCCTATGTTAATTTATGCAATAGTGGTTACTATCGCTGCAGTTGTTCTAACAGTAATTGTTGCTAGGGCAGTGGCAAATGCTAAAAAATTGATGTAATTTTTTCACATTTTTTATTAACTAAAGAATATGGGTGGTTTGTCATGTGCCACTAATAATAATGCCCCCGTCATAAGAACAAAAATTGCCATAAAGTATACTATTACATGAAACACTCTAATTTTCTTGCTAAGGTAATGTCCGACATAAACAATGATTATGCCAAAAATGGCAATTATGATGCCTAGTGTAAGATTTTCCAATCTCTCTTTGAACTTCTTTTTTAGATTAAATTTGTAGCTAATTTGAAAACTATTTTTTTGAGAAAAGATGTATTTTTTTGCTAAATATTTGATTAATTTTCATAGATGGGAATTTAGCTTGAGTTATTAATATCTCTCATATTTTTTCTAATTGTTGAAGCACGTAAAAGATTTCATGAATACTCCAAGAACTATAAAGTATGAATCCAGCTTGGCTGATGTTTTAAAAAAAATAATCGATGAGAAGAAAAGTCGATTATTAGTTACAGAAAATGGAAAAATCACTGGTCTTGTATCTGAAAAAGACTTGGGAATTTTCCTCTTAACTGACACTACTGAGAGAAAACTTGATGAGATTCTATTATCTGAAATTATCAAAAAAATAATCAGTGTTGATGAAAAAACAGGCATTGACAAATGTGCTCAACTAATGATGACCAATGAAATCGGCTCTTTGGTTGTAACTAGTAATGATGAAGTTGTTGGAATCATAACAAAGACTGATCTTGTTCGATATTTTACTAAAATAGATTCACAAAAAATTGTAGGTGAGTACATGTCTCCATACTATGCATGGCAATACTCTGACACTCCACTGTACAAGGTTGTACTGAAAATGATTGACGAAAAAATTTCTAGAGTAATTCTACGTGATCATGTCGAGTCTCCTGTTGGAATTGTGACATTCAGGGATTTGTTTAGTCTAGCATTGTCTCTGGGAGACAAAGAAAATGTGCTTGATAATACGGATCCTTTGATATCCGTAATATTTCCAAGAAAAGGATTCATTTCAGAGTCAGGATTTGGCGGTAGTACAAAAATTAATGAAATAATGAGTAAAAACATTGTTTCTGTAAACTATGATGATGATTTGATAAAGGCTGCAAAATTGCTTTTGGAGAAAAATATCAATGGCGCTGCAGTTCTATCAAGGCATGGAAACATTATTGGAATAATCAGCAAAACAGACATTGTCCGAGCTTTGGCCTTTTTGTTATGATGAATTGTTCCTCATTTACAAAAACAAAAAATGTTTTCCAAACGCTTAATTTTGTATGTACTGAGGATAACTTATGATAAACCCCGAACTGATGAAACTACTTGAAACAAGTGATGTTTTAGATGTATTGGGAGATTCTGTTTCATATCAGCTACAAAAAATTCACAATGTCCAGAGAACAAATGAAGGTAGAGATTGGTATGATGAACTTCCTAAAATTGTAAGGGGAAAATTTGACAGTTACCGAGAAGACTATGAACATCTTTCTAGAATACTGAAACTAGAGCCCGAACAAATAAGGATTGAAATGAACAAGGGTTATTACTACTGGAGATTATTGCGCTCTGCATGTCATACATACAGAAATGATTTGATAGAATATGATCAGCAACTGAATCAAGAATTCAATTTACCTGAAACTGAAGCTATTTCAGACAATGTTACTCTAAATGATTGCATTGAGGTTTTAGACCAACATGCAATTGAAAAATAAGCCTTGAATCTTTTTATGAGAATACATTGACTAAATATCATGGAAATGAAATCAGAAAAATCAATTAAAGAATATCTAAAGACATTGCCTGATGATGTAATTATAAAATATTATCTAGATGTAGAGTATAGCCCATTTCCTGTTTTACTCATTGAAGAATACACAAGAAGATTCAAACGTAAAACTAAAGATGAAATAATCAAAGATCTAAAAACACAAGCCCATTTAGCTAAGAAAAAAACCCGAGAATTTGGAAAGATGGCAAAAAAACACCAGTTTGTTGATGATGTTACTAAACAAAAATCCCAAGAAATCTTTAATCATGCAAAGAAAAAGGGATATGAAATTAGCGAAAAAATTACCTACAAGGGTGGTATCTTAGGCTCGAAATTAAAAAAAGGTACCAAGTCCGGAATTAAAAGCGGTATAAACGCTGGAAAGAAGATTAGCCCATCTAATATTGGTGATCTTGAATTATTGGAAAAACTAGGTGATTTACAAAAGGCAGGTATCATCACAAAGAAAGAATTTCAAGAAAAAAAGAAAAAAATACTTTCAAAAATATAGTTTCCCTTTGATGAAAACTCCAATTATTAAAATGGAAAAAATTGTTTAAATTCTGTTTTGTGATTTAGACTGTGTTGAAAAAATTCATCCTACTCTCTTCCATGTTTCTTCTTTTTGTAATAAGCATATATTCATCGTCTACTGTTTATGCTGAGCAGGCCACTGGAAAATCTACATGGCAAGTAATGTCTGATAAAGTTTGGAGATAAACTATGTTCTGAACTTGAATCATACAATCAAAAGTTTACTCCATTCTCAATTGCATATTTTCCACCACCACTAACACAAATATCTCAAGGGACTGAGCCATCAAATGTTACATGTACTGAGGGAAAAGAACTTGTTCTAAAACAATCAAATGGATTCCCTGCATGTGTTAATTTTTCTAGTGTTGAAAAATTAATCATGCGAGGTTGGGCTATTCATATTTTGCCCGATTACAGTGATAAAAATAACAATTCTGAAATTTTTACACTTGGAGAATTTGTCACAGAATCTGAATCTATTACATACTTTGGTGATACTATGGGTTATTTGGCAAAACCTGTAATTAATGGAAACTATCCCGGTGTAGTAATGATTCATGAATGGTGGGGACTAAATAATAACATCAAAGAGATGGCAGACAAACTTGCATCTCATGGTTATGTTGTTTTAGCAATTGATCTTTATGAAGGAAATGTTGCAACCACTTCTGACCAAGCAAGACAGTTGATTACTTCCTATGATTCAGAACTAGGAATACAAAACATGAATTCCGCAACTGCATTCATTACTGAAAATTATGCTTCAGAAAAAATTGGTTCCATTGGTTGGTGTTTTGGTGGTGGTCAGTCACTTAATCTTGCATTAAACAATAATGACATGGATGCAACTGTAATTTACTATGGCAGTCTAGTAACTGATCCTGAAAAACTATCTTCAATTCAATGGCCTGTACTTGGAATATTTGCAGAATTAGACCAAGGAATTACGATTGATTCTGTAAATGCATTTGAGTCCTCATTAAATGAGTTGGGAATTCAAAATGACATTAACATCTATTTGGGAGTTGACCATGCTTTTTCAAATCCATCTGGTGAAAGATATGCTCCCATTGAATCAAAGGATGCCTGGGCAAAAACTTTTGCCTTTTTTAAATCCAATCTGAAATAAGTTCACTAGTGCAAAACCCATAATTTTATTAATTTCTTAAATATTATAATTTTTAATCCTAGTAATGAGTCAAAAAGATTTCAATTCCAGTTCTATCCTGATTCAGGATGTAATGACTAAGGCAATGATTACAGTAAATCCTACAACTACTGCAAAACAAATTGCAAAAATGATGGAACAGGGAGGAATAGGTGCAATATTTGTCAAAGAAAATGACAATCCCATAGGAATTGTTACAGATAGAGATTTTGCAACAAAAATTGCAGCAAATAGCCTTCCACTTGATACTCCAGCTAAAAAAATAATGTCGTCCCCACTGATCACAATAAATCACAACGAGCCCCTCTCTGCTGCAGCAGAAAGAATGACTAGCAAGAAAATTCGAAAGCTTGCAGTAACTGAAAATGGTAAGATTGTTGGAATCGTTACGTCAACTGACTTGGTAACTCAGCTAGCAAAATAACTAAAATGTCTTAGTCTTTCTAAGGAATATTGTAACTGATCCCATATAGCATGCAGTTGCAATTATTTCAGAAATTATAGATGCAAGATATGGTTCTATTCCAATTTCAAGAAAATAGTACAGTGTTGGCCATCTAATCCCAAGATACACTATCTCACCTAATCCAAATGATGAGATTAATGCAAATAGTTCTTTTTTAATTAAATTTGATTTCATTGCCCTGTATCGTTCAATGTTATCCCAATAAAACAAACTAGAAAAAATTCCAAAGTATACAATATACCCGATAATTATTGTGATTGTTGTGTTTAGATAATTATCATAATCAGATAATAACTGAGCTGCAACTGCTGATAGAGACGCTGATACAATAAAGCAAATCAAAAAACTCCTGTTAATTTGGAGTAATTGCTGATTTAGTTTCATGAAAATTTTATGTGATAACTAATATTTTGTGTTAACTCTTCTTAAAATAATGAAGAATAGATGCGAATGGGCAAAAGAAGAGCCCAACATTACCTATCATGATATGGAATGGGGAAAACCACAACATGATGATCAAAAATTATTTGAGTTTCTAATATTGGAGGGCGCACAAGCTGGCTTGTCTTGGACTACTATACTCAAACGTAGAGATGGGTATAGAAATGCATTTTCAGACTTTGATGTCCTCAAGGTATCAAAATACAATAAAAAGCAAATTGAAAAACTGCTAAAAGATGAATCCATAATTCGAAATAAACTCAAAATTATTTCTGCTATTAATAACGCAAAGCAGTTTCTCAAGATTCAGGAAGAATATGGCTCGTTTGATAATTATCTCTGGGAATTTGTAAACCACAAAACAATCAAAAACAAATTCAAAAAACTCTCCGATCTCCCTGCATCAACTAAAATTTCAAAAAAACTAAGCCAAGATCTCAAAAAACGTGGATTTAATTTTGTTGGACCTACAATTTGTTATACCCTGATGCAGGCAATTGGGATGGTCAATGATCACACGTATGGATGTTATCTGTATCAAAAATAATTTTTAAGGAAGTATGATTTCTTTTAATCATGGCTAAAGGAAAATTTGCAACATCTGTAACCTGCATGGATGGACGAATCCAACTCCCACTGGCAAAATGGATTAAAGAAAATTATTTAGTTGATTATGTTGATGCAATAACCGAACCAGGTGTTGATAAAAAAGTTGCAGAAAATTCAGAACTTGAATCAATTAAAACCAAAATTGGAATATCTATTAATGCCCACAAATCTGAATTGATTGTAGTGTCGGGCCACTATGATTGTGCTGGAAATCCTGTGTCTGATGATGAACACATTTCGCAAATCAAAAAAGGAGTAGAAGTGATTTCTTCATGGAATTTAGGTGCAAAAGTTATTGGCGTTTGGGTTGATGGCTCTTGGCAAGTTAATGTTGTCTAATTGTTTATTTTTAGAGTAATTGGTATGTCAATTTCCCATTCATGAATTCTATCTGTTGCAAAAATATTGTATTTTTGACCACCCATCTCATCTGGAATTGGCCAAGGTATGTTGAGATGTCCTCTATCACCTATTTTTGACAAAAAGCCTTTCTGAAAACATTTCTCCGGTAATTGTAATCTCGACATTGTGTAATCGATGCCATCCATTTCCATCAAATTAGATATCTTTGGTTGTTAATTTCTTCAGTTGTGATAGTTACAGATACATCAAAATCATCTATTGTTTTAGATGATCCAATTCCTTTCTGTCTATTTTCAATAAATTCTTCAAATTTTTCTTGTTGGGATTTTTTTGATATTGCCCATCCTTTCTCTCTTAGTTTCTCAACATTTTGTGTCTTGATACAAGCTGGAAGAGAATTTCCAGTTCTAATTATTAGTTGTTGCCCTTCTTTGCATTGAATAAGATCCAGCGTAATTCCTAATCTGAACTGTCCGATAGGACTTGATTTATTGAAAATCTTTGTCTCATATTTAATTATAATATGGCATGGTCTGTCTCCTCAAACTTTGATGTTTCAACTTGGTAATCCTTTCTTTGCTCTCTGCTCATCAATCTCAGAACACATCTTGTCTCCACAAACTTTGGGCGAATTGGTTACCTTGTATTTTTTGAATTCTACTATTGCATCTGCTGAATCAATAAAGGTAAATCCAAAACCTATTGCCAAAATCACAATGATTACGCTTGTAATCATATCTTATTCGGGCATTCGTCGAATTTTAGGTTATATGCAAGAATTAGACATGCTTTTTGAGCATGAATCATAGATTATCTCAGTTTTCCAAGACTGCAGGTCCTGGAATTTTATTTGCATGCACAGCTATTGGTGTGTCTCATCTGGTCCAATCTACTAGGGCTGGTGCCGATTTTGGTTTGTTGATCTTGGGATTTGTAATATTGGTAACTTTGATGAAATATCCTTTCTTTGAGTATAGCTCTCGTTATGCAAACTCTACACAAACAAGTATCATTGATGGTTACAAAAAACTTGGCAAGCCTGCACTTTGGTTATATTTTCTACTAACAATCACATCAATGTTTTTTGTGACAGGTGCAGTAGGGTTTGTCACTGCTGGGTTTTTTGAGAATCTATTTGGAATTGACTTTCTAGGAGAATGGACTGTAGTGATTTTATTTGCAGTATGTGTTGGAATATTGTCAATTGGAAAATACAATGTACTTGACAGTTTGATTAAGATAATTGCAATTGTTTTACTAGTTTCTACAGTATCTGCATTCTTGTTTGCATTGTATAATGGTCCTATAGAACCTGTATCTGGATTTGAACCAAAAGAACTTTGGAATGTCTCTGGAATCTTTTTCTTGCTTGCATTAATGGGATGGATGCCAACAGCTGTTGATCTTTCAAGCTGGAATAGTTTGTGGACTTTGGAGAGAATGAAACAAACAAACTATAAACCAAAATTAAAAGAAACTCTACTTGAATTTAGATTAGCATATCTAATTACTGGAATTCTTGCAGTGATGTTTGTTGTACTTGGAACTTTCATCTTCTATGGTTCTGGTCAGGAATTGCCAAACAGCAATTCTGATTTTGCACACAATGTTGTAACACTATACACTGAAACAATTGGTGATTGGAGTTACATCATTATTGCGGCATCTGCATTCACTGTAATGTTTGGAACAATCATTGCAGTCTTTGATGGATACTCTAGATCTTTACAGAGAACTGTGGAGTTGATTTTTACTAAAAAAGAGGACAAAATACGCACAAAATTTCGCACATTTTACGTAATTTTCTTAATTGTAATATCTGCAGGTTCTCTTGTAGTAATATTTCAATTTGGAAGCAATCTAAAAGAGCTAGTTGACTTCGCAACTGTTTTGTCCTTTGTTATAGCCCCTATAATTGCAATTTTTAATTTTAGATTGGTTACAGGCAAATTTCTACAGAAAGAGCATCAACCATCTGTTTTGATGAGAATATTGAGTCTTGCAGGAATCATCTTCTTAAGTGGATTTGCAGTATTCTTTTTGTTTATAAAATTTTTACAATAATGATGCATATACATTATTGACTTTTAATTGCAGCCATTGGGATTATTACTTTAATTCCTTTTAATGACGCATCTGAACATCCCCCAATTTGCATTGATAAAGTATGGATTGAAAATTCTAAAGGAGAAATTGCTTGTGTAACTCCAACTACTGAAATACTAGTTGAACGTGGATAGGGTTATCCTTCTTGAAACCAAAATAATTTCATCAGACCCTCTCCTTCATGGAATGAAGGAAACTCTAAACAAAAAATCATTGAATTTGTAGATCGAGTCACAAATCCTTCTTCTACATTACCTCTGACACTAAACCCTATCATTCCGACTGATGATGAAAAAGCACAAAAGATTGTAGTTCCTTTTCAAGGAACTACTATTGCTCCCACACAAACAATGACTACATTTTCTAAATTTTCCCCTCTAGAAAAAGATAACCTGCCCTTTTTGATGCCCGATAACACTTTCAAGAAAAAATCTACAATGTTTTATCTTGAATCTTTGCTAAGCTCTGACAAAGAATGGTTCTACCAATTACTTACAAGATATGTAAATCCAGGAAAAATTCCCGAAGAATTCGATGTTACTGTAGAAATATTTTCAGGAGATAATACATTGTTGCAAACTTGGGAATATGGTAAATGTGAACGAGAAAATTATGAATTGTACTTGGATGATAGTGTAGTATTTTACAAATTTCATGAAAAATGGCAATCATAACTAAAAGATAGAACAATCTTTGAGTGTGCAGATTTGGAGTTTAGAACATAATTTCACACCTATCTTCGTTCATTTCTATCCCCAATTTGGTGGCTAAATCCCTGTTGAGTAGACCAAATTATTCCTTTCTCATTTAGCAAGTTTTTTTAATGGAAAAAACATGTAATATTGTTAATCATGAAAATTTCTCCTAAAATGAAAAAAGCACTAAATGATCAAGTCGCACTTGAAGAATTCGCATCAAACAGCTATCTTGCAATGGCATCATGGTGCGAAGTTACAGGATACCAAGGTGCTGCAAGTTACTTTTATGCTCAATTCGATGAAGAAAAAACCCACATGCTCAAAATCATCCATTATCTAAATGACATAGGGGCAGTCGCAACAATTCCTGCAATCAAAGCACCTACAGGTTCTTACAAATCCCTTGAAGGGTTAATCAAAACTGCACTAAAAAACGAACAGGCAGTAACTGCAGCAATTCACAAAATGGTGGAGATTGCACAAAAAGAAAAAGATCATGGAACATATGCCTTCCTTGAATGGTTTGTCAACGAACAAGTTCAGGAAGAGACAAAGTTTGAGTCAATCTTGCAAAAATTTGATCTTCTAGGTCGAGATAAACTGGGAATTAATGAAATTGATAAAGTTCTTGCAGCAGATGCTGCAACTCCTGAATCTGATCCAGCAGCATAGATTTTCTAAAATAATTAATACTGCATCATTTCAAATCTTTTCATGACAGTTACCGTGACAAGAAAACCTGGAGGAATAACACAACTATTTAACACCGAAACTGGACGAGTCACCTACAAATGCAAAGCAGATTCTGCATACATGCTAATTGAGGCATTTGGAGGAATAGTTCAATTCAATCAAAAAGGTGCAATGGCAACTGTCACTGGTCATATAACATCACTGGAATCATGTGATGTTCTCAAAAAAGGACATCCTAATTATCAAGATGCCTTGAATGCAATAATTTCTACACACAAAGAGTTTGCACAAAATGTTTCTGATACACATCAAAAAGAGATCAAGGATCTTGAAAACAAGTTAGCAGATCTTTAGGATTCAAATTTTTCACACTTGCATCCTCTTACTAGACATTTTCCATTTCCGTTTGCATGTATGGAATTATCATGGTAACATCCAATTTTCTTATTATTACAATTCATGTTGATTTGTATGATTTTTTATTAGATTAACTTGTTTTCCTAGCCGTAAATCATACAGTGCTCGCATTCACAAACATCTTGCTCTTTTGCTTTTTTCAGACATTTCTTGTGCTGCCCTGCTTGGCATTGAACACAAACCTCTTCGATATTCTCAACTGTTGTGTATTTTTTAGATTGGTCAAATCCAAATCCTCCATCTTGTGGGCCTACCATGTTTTTAGATGATTGATGTTCTATTTCTACTTCACTAATTGATTGCTGATTTTATTGCATCATGCAATTCCATTTTACGGGTTTCAATTATTCCTCTAATCTCAAAAGTATCCACATAGCCACCAGCTGATGCACGTGTTGCTTTAAGTAAATAGTGCAAAGCCCCCTCTTCAATTTTTCCAACATAATACCCATAAAGAAAATCAAGTTCATCGTTGCACTTCCAAATTTGTCTGATGTTTGGAAATGTCTGTTTTATTTCAGTTGGAATCTCTAAAATTCTTCTTTTGATATATTCGTCAAGTGATTTTCTAATTGATGAATCTTGAAGCAATTCTAAATTAAATTGGCACTGCTTGCTTTTTAGTCCTTTTTCTCTTCCTTTGTTTTCTCTTCGTCTGGATTATCCCACATGTGCATTGTTCCTCGAATCATAAAAGAACCCACAATAATTGCTACTAATCCCCCAACTATAAACAGAAAAAACTTTCCAATGTCTTTGATGCTTGCCAATATTGATATTTAGTCGTCAGTCTAATTAAATTGTCTAAATAAATTCAATTAGATTCAATAATGAGTTTAGAAATTTCCATTATGTGTCTAAAATTAAACAAATAGTTGCTTGGGTTGCAATTATTGGAGGGGGAATTGCATTTTTCTTCTTTTCACAATTTATGACAGAAGTCATGCGATAATTACACAGACAAAATACATTATAGTGAATTACAGTAACAATTTTTATGATTACCAAGGAAATTATGGAGTTTTTAGATCTTCAAAAACTTGGATATGTTGCAACAGTAAATTCTGATGGAAGTCCCAATCTTTCGCCAAAAGGGACAATTATTGGATGGGCTGACAAAACATTGGCATTTGCAGATATTCGCTCACCTGACACCATAAATAATTTGAAAATAAATCCTCATGTAGAAATTAATGTAATTGATCCACTTTTGCGGAAAGGATATTTGTTTAGGGGTGAGGCTAGAATTATCCCTGAAGAGACACTATTTGAGGAAATTCTCAATCATTATAGAGCAAATGGTGTCAAGAGTCCAATTAATTCAATTGTTCTAGTGGATGTCTCAGAGATCTCTGAAGTGACATCTCCCTTATATGACATGGGAATCTCAGAGAAAGAAATTAAATCAAAATGGAAAAAACATTTTGAGAGTTTATGATTCATCCAGTTTGTTAGATGATGCTTTGATTTCGTCTAATCCTTTTTTTGTTTCTTGATGATCTTCTCTTTCTTTTTCTAAAAGTAATTGAACTGTTTCTAATTCTTTTTCTGTCATGCTAAGTTTTGATTTTAATGAACCTACAACTGCACTTGCAGCTTCGATAATTCCTGCAGAACTCTTCTCAATTGATTTTTCATCTGCAATGAATTCTCTTTCTTTAGGGGTTAGAACATCGGTGTCTTGAAATTGATCCTTTTTGTTTAATTCTTCTTTTGCGTTATATAGTCTTGAATTTGCTTCATCCAATTCTTTTTGAGCATCTATTTGCTGTTTTCTTATGTTGTGTAGTTCTGTTTTTCCTTGTTCAATTTCTTCTTTAATCTCATTTTGCTTTTTTGTAAATTCGTCTAGCTCTTGTTTTAATTTTTCTAGATTTTTTTCTGTTTGTTTAAACTCTTCAATTGATTTTGAATCTTTAATTTTTTCCGCATTTTTAATCCTCTCCTCCATCTCTTTGCATTCTCTTTGAATAATATCATGCTCCATCTTTTTTTGATTAAGCTCTTTTTTGACTAGCATTAAATTGCCAACTGTCGAATCATACTCTTCTTTTACCGATTGAATTTTTTGGGTAATTTCTTCTAGCTCAGCTTGTTTTATTCTATATTCTTGTTGTAATTTTTCTACTTCTGATTCTAGTTCTTCTTTTAGAACATACTCTTCACTGTTTTGAGAGATTCTCTCTGCTTCTTCTTTTTTCTTACCAAAAAGCCCCATGATACTCGCCAATCATTTCCAAAAGATGAACCTTTCTTATCCTTGTTTAATTCGCCATCTGAAGAATTTCAGATAAAATCCAATTCCACCAATTATCATGCCTCCAATCCATGCACTTGTGCCTAATCCTGCATTAATTGTGGCCTCTTGTGGGGCAAGAAATAGCAATAATGCTCCTAGGATAATTAGTGCAAATCCTCCACTGTTTTTTGATCTATTATGTTCTCCGTGAACCATGATTATGTATACTCTGAAAGTGTTTTTGCAACTTGTTTTCTTCCAATGTCTGAAATTAATGGGCCTATCTTTGGTCCTCTTGATGTTCCGAGGATTATTTGATATAATATTTTAAAGAAATCTTTTGGTTGTACGTCATTTGATTTTGCAATTTGATATATTGTGTTTTGAATATCTTCTGGTTCCTCATCTGCTCCTAGTGCATCAACAAGAATCTTTAGTGCTTTTTTTGCAGACTCGTCTAAATCAACATGTGTTTTTTCTTGTTCATCAAATTTATTTGAATAATTCCCTGCAATCTCGATGAGTTTTTCTATTTCTGGTTCTGGATTTTTTATTACCCCGTAGTCTAGTAATTTTTTCATCACTCGCTCAACTCTGTTTTCTTTGAATGTTTTTGCCAACTCTACTAGTAGTCTATAGTTAACATGTGTGCTTGACTGTTTTGGGGGATTAAGGAGATTTACATACTCGTAGAGTCCTTTTGATTTTGTTAGTTTTGCTTGATTGTCTACTTTGATTCGTCCAAAGTAAATGTCTTCTAATTCATTGTATTCGTTCATCAAGGATGGTATGTCTTCAAATCCTAATTCTCTAGCTCCTGTAATTCTTTTGTATAGTAATAATAGAACCGACTTTGGACTTCCAAACTCTAACCACTTTTGTGCTGTAATTACATTTCCAAGTGATTTTGAAATTTTCTTTCCTCCTTTGTCTAAGAACATTTCATATTTTACATGGTGAGGATGCGGAAACCCTAAAATTTCATCTGCAACCCAATCATTTACCTTTACTGAATCCATAATGTCTTTTCCATATGCCTCAAATCGAATGTCAAATGCAGCCCATCTTGCAGCGAATTCTACTTTCCAGGCTAATTTTCCAAGGTCTTTTGTAATGTCTGCCTCACCTTTATGACCGCATCCTTTGATCATTTTTGAGCCAATCTCTGCATCGTGGCAAAGATACTTTACTTTCTTTTCATCTGCAATGTATTCAGTAGCTTCTGCAGTGTAGAGACGATCACAATTTGCACAAACTGGAAAGTATGGGAGGTATTTTTGATATTTTTCTTGTCCTACAAGTTCTGAAATCTTGGCTCCAATCTTTGCACTATTTTGCAGGATTGTGTGAATCTGTTCTTGTAGTAATCCCTTCTTGTAAGTATCAGCTGCTCTTCTAAATTCATATTTTATTCCAACTTTATCTAATCCGTCTAAAAGAATGTTGCTCATGTGCATGCCATATGAGTCGTGACACCCATAAGGATCAGGTATTGACGATACTGGTTTTGCTAAATGCTCCTCTAGAGAATCTGGGAATCCTTCTGGAATTTTTCGTAAGCCATCAAGATCATCTGAGTATGCAATTAAATCTGATTTGTAACCAAAATTCTCAAGTGCTAGTTTGACACCATAAGCTCTTACTGCATCCCCTAAACTTCCAATATGTGGCACTCCTGATGCACCAAGACCACTTTCTACTCTAATATTATCCAAATTTCTCCCAAGGGATTTTTCACGTTCAAGAAGCTCTGAAGCTAGCTTATCAATCCAAGTTCCTTTGCCAATAATTTCTTGTTCTAACATTTTCACTAATTCAATGTCTTGGACATGTATGGCCCATATAACGAATACCCTAACTTTTGATAATACTCTCTTGTACCAACTGCACTGATTACTAGAATTTTTTTTGCATCAAACTCTTCTTTGGATATTTTCTCAGCTTCTCTCATCAGGTTCTTCCCTAATCCTGAATGCTGAATTTCATTTTCTTCTTTTTCTCCAAGCTTCAGTGATTTTCCATAGACGTGAATTTCTCTAACGATACAGCTGTCCTTGCTTACTTCATCTCTGTGGGCATCACTGCTTGGCTTTCTTAATCTCAAAAATCCATAGATTGATTCATTTTTATCCTCATAAGACAGGAATACCTCCTTTCCTTCTGAGGCATCATAATCAATTCTTTTTAGTTTCACATTATTTGGATCTGATTTTTTGTTTGATAGTCCTGCTTCCCTACATCTGATACACTTGCATGATAGTCCTTGTTTGGCTAAATTTTGGTGAACAATCTGTCTTAGGTTTCCTGATTTTGGTCCTGCAATGATTTCATTTGGAGAAATCTCTCTTTGTATTCTCATTATTCTGACCCATTTTGGAACATTCTTTTTTACTTCTGTTAAAACTCTGATCATATCCTCATCTGAATATGGAATGTACTTTCCTTGTCTATATTCCTCATACAGTGGAGTGTTTTCAATAACTAATGATGGATAAATTTTCAGCATGTCAGGACGTAGTTGTGAATCAGCAAAAAGTTTTTTGAAATCTGCAATATCTCCTTCTGGAGTCATTGTAGGTAATCCTGGCATCATATGTGCTACAATCTTGTAACCTGCATCTTTTGAAATTTGAAATGATTCTATTACGTCATTGTAATTGTGTCCTCTGTTAACTATTTCATAAACACGTTCTTGTAGTGATTGCACTCCAATCTCTATTCTTGTAACTCCATAGTTTAGCATTAAATCTACATGTTCTTTTTTACAATAATCTGGTTTTGTCTCAATCGTAAATCCTACATTTCTTATTGCCGCATGTTCATTATTTGATTTGGCCTCTTCCAAATCTTTTGAATCGATTCCATTTAGTGCATCATAACATGACTTGATAAAATTTTCTTGATAGTCTTTTGGCATGAAAAGAAAAGTTCCTCCAACAATTACCACTTCCATTTTAGATGGTTCATGTCCAAAGGCAATTAATTTTTTAATTTTTGAGGTGATTTGTAATTTAGGATCAAACTCATTTTCAATTGCATTAAGTGATGATGGTTCTTTTCCTGTATAGCTATTTGGAGAATTGTATTCTATTCCACCTGGACAATATGTGCATCTTCCGTGTGGACATGCATAAGGTTTAGGCATTAACGCAACAACTGACACTCCTGAGGCTGTCTTTGCCGGTTTTCTTAACAATACTTTTCTTAATTTGTTAAAATCTGATTCTTTTGCCATTGATAGGATTTCATAATTTCTAGGAATTCTTTCTAGGGCATATTTTGTACAAATTTTTATAATTTCTTCTTTGACTTGCTTTTTGCTTGGTTGGTTAATTGTTAGAAGATTTTGAGTAATTTCACTACATGCCTTTGACAATACAGGGTCTAGATTGCTCATGGCTACTCATCTTAATTTGGACATAAATTTGTTAAATAATTTAGCTAATCTGCTGTTATCTTTACCTGGTAGATTTTCTTTTAGATTTGCCCGTCTCTCTAACTGGTTTTCTCTTGACTGTCTTTTTCTTTGCAGCCGTCTCTCTAACTGGTTTTCTCTTGACTGTCTTTTTCTTTGCAGCCGTCTCTCTAACTGGTTTTCTCTTAACAACACTTTTCTTTTTTAATTTCATATTCTCACTGAGTTTTTTTAATTTCTCAATCTCTTTTTTAATTACTTTAATTTCTTCACGAATGTATTTTTGAAGATCTAGTTTTGAATAAACAAAATCAACAATTTTTAAATAATCAACCCCTTTATCTGTACGAACTAAAAATAACTCATTGGAATTTATTGGAATACTAATAATTGCAGCTTTTTCAAATTCTGTAATTGCAGATCTTTCTTTTCCAATTTTGTATGCCAAATTAGTATAGATGTCTCTTTTTTGTATGGAGTAATGAATTGACATTTTGACCTCATCGCCAACCAGTATTTGATCGACATTTTCTTTATGCCCTCCTGCAACAATTTCTCCCTTGATATTTACAACTCCTGCAAATTTGACTTGTGGGTACAGATTGAGAACTTGTTTTGTTAGTTCGTTGTAATCAGCAGTCAATTTTTTCACCATCAAATTTTCTATCAGACACCATGCTTAATCATTATGAATTTTCTATATATTCTAAGAGTATGTGCTTGTCTATTCTGGTTTCTGCTCAATACTTTGTGTATTATCTCCGAGACCACTTTTTTGCTCTTTTCTGTATTCCATCTTTAACCATATTGGTGTGATAATGGTTGTGACTGCTACCATGATTACAATTGTAGAATATACTTCAGAAGTAAGAATTCCTGCCGCTACTCCTACCCCCGCAACAATAAGTCCTACCTCTCCTCTGGAAATCATTCCAATTCCAACTCGCATTCCCTGCTGTTTGTTTTTCAAAAATAGCATTGCTGGTAGTCCACAACCAAACAATTTTGTAACAATTGCAACTACGATTATTATTCCACTTAGCATCAAAACGTTCAAATCTACAGCCCTTAGATCTACTTGTGCACCGATAATTGCAAAAAATAAAGGCGCAAAAATTAATCCAATCTTTCCAATGTAATTTTCTACTTTTTCAAATACTTTTGTAGTAGATAATGCCATTCCTACAGCAAACGCTCCTACGATGGGTGATAGCCCTATGGATCCTGCAAGAGCTGCCGCACCAAAAAACGACGCAGTCGCAATCCCTTCAACACTTCCCTTTGCTTTCCATAATCTTGGTGTGATAATTTTTGGAATCACAACTACTGCTACTACAAGCATTATTGCAAAGAATCCCAATACTTGCAAAATTGTAATTACGATTTCACTAATGTCTATGTTGTCTACTCCTCCATCTGATCCTGCAATGGATGAAACTACTGACAACACTGCAATTGCTAAAATATCATCAACTACAGCTGCCCCGATGATGAGTCTTGCTTCAGGCGTTTTTATTTTTCCAAATTCACTTAGCACTTGAATTGATATTGCAATACTTGTAGCAGTTAGTGCTGTTGCGATAAGCATCGATTGCAATGCATCAAATCCAAACATTTGAAAAACTACGAGACCTGCAAAGAATGGTACTACTACACCAAGTGTCCCAACAGTAAAAGATGCTTTTCCTCCTTTGAGGAATTCTTTGGGTGTCATCTCAAGTCCTGCCATAAATAAAATTACAATTGCGCCCATCTCTCCAAGTATTCTTATCTCATCGTTGATCTGGAGTAATTGTTTGCCGTCTATAACAAAAAATGCCCCCAATGCAAACGGGCCTACTATCATTCCCGCCAATAGTTCGCCCAAAACAATTGGGAGTTTTAATCTAAGGAAAAGCTCTGCCATTAGTTTAGCTGCAAAAAGAAGAATTCCTATACCGATAATTGTTTCAATTAAATGCGCCTCTACCATCGTTCTCTTACTTTTTTTAAAAATCCTATCATATAAGCTAAATTGGGTTGAAAATAATTTTGATGTTGGTAAATTAAGCAGTTTGAGAAGTATTCTGGGTAAAATAGATCAAAAACTTCTGATCTTTAAAAAATTTTCAATATAAAAACGAAAAAAATGACTAAGAGGGATTCATCGAATAAACTGGCATCGTTGCACAAATCTCAAAACTTCATTATGTGGAGAAATTTTTCTATATTAAGATTCCTTAGAAAAATCATTTGTGAGAAACACCCGTATAATTATTAACCAAAATTTAAGATCTGAAAACATGTCATCTGTAGGCAGAAAACCTGACGCAAAATCAAGCAAAAATTCCACTATAATCATATCTGGAGTTATTGCCTTAGTTGCAGGTATTCTTTTTGCATATTTGATGTTCTATACTGCACCCGATGAAACAATGGAACTTGTTAAGATAATTGCAGTCACTGAAGATGGATGTATTGGCGAAACTTTGGATGGCTATTCAGTCAATATTGGTGATTGTGATTCACAGCCAGGTCAATATATCAATGCTCTAGTTGATCAAAAAACAAAAGAACGAGCTGCATTGATGAATCCTACAAACTAATTTTTTATCTTTCTTTAGAAATTTGAATCAAGGTTGAAAATTCTACTTTTGGTTCTTAAGCAATTTTTATCGAGTTTACAAAAACTCCTTTCTTGGAAATTATCTGTCCTATTTCTTGACTTGATATCTTGTGTTTTTTGAATATTGATTTGATTCTTGTTGCCTGGTTTCTTGATGCAATTACGCAGAATCCTACACCCATGTTGAAAGTTTTGTACATCTCATCAGGTTTTACTCCTTGTTCCTCAACTAATCTCATGATTGGTGGAATTTTTGGTAGTGAGTCAATCTCATATCCTATCTTTTTGAGGCGTAATAGTTTGGTAAATGCTCCTCCAGTAATATGGGCAAGACCGTTTACTTTACATTTTTGAATTATTTCTAGTACTGGATTTGTGTATATTTCAGTTGGTTTTAGCAATGCATCCCCTATTGTTCCCACTCCTTTGACTTTATCTTTAAGAGAATATTTTTCTAAAATTGCTTTTCTTGCAAGTGAGTATCCATTTGAATGAATACCTGTACTGTTTGCACCAATAATTACATCTCCTGATTTTATTTTATTTCCTAACACCAAATCTTTTTTCTCTACTAGTCCTACAACCATTCCTGCCAGATCAAACGCAAATCCTTTTCCTTCAATCACATCTGGCATAATTGCAGTCTCTCCTCCAACTATTGGCATTGCAGATTTCTTTGCACCTGTTACCAACCCCTCTACAATTTTTTTGAATATGGTTACATCATTTTTGTTTGCAGCAATATAGTCTACAAATGAAATTGGTGTTGCACCAATACAGATTATATCATTAACATTCATTGCAATACAATCAATTCCTATGGTGTTGTATTTTTTCATCATATTTGCAATTACTACTTTGGTTCCGACACCATCTGTATGTGTGGCCAAAAGTTTTCCTCCTGGAATTTCTACAATTCCGGCATAATGCCCAAACCCATGTGCTATCTTTGCTTTTTTCTGAAGCTTGTGCGTCGATGCAATTAATTTCCCAATTGTTTGCTGACTTTGTTTAATTTTAGAAATGTCCACTCCTGCTTTTTTGTAGGTTAGGGCCATAGTTTGATGCGTATTTACTGTGAATAAAAGAATTTGCCTGCTGTTTTGATCACATGTACATTCCAGCTATCTCTTCTCTATGCTCTACATATTTCTGGGATAATTCGCTAAATTCTGTGTGAATTCTATCTTTCTCTTCTTGGAGTTGCTTTGTATCGATATCTAGGTCATAGAATCGATTTATTGCCTCAATTAGAGTGGCGGCTGCTCCTGAATCAGGCGCTACTTTGTTTGCTTTTGCTAATAGTGTTAACCCTTGGATTTCTCTTACTAGACATTCATTTAGTATTCCACCTGGAATTCCGGTAATGAACCCTTGAGGAATCATACTGATGTCTTTGTCTGCCATAGTTCTTACCAAATCTTCTTCAGCTGCACAATATGCTTTGTCGTCGTGTTCATTACTTGCAACCCCATCTAAAATTACAATCTCTTTTGATCCTTTCTGTGCTGCCCAATCTAGAATTGATCCTACTAGGGAATACAATCCTTCCATTCTCAAAGTTATTTCACAAATTATTGCACATATTGTTCCTTCTTCATTTGCATAAAATCGAAATGGATGACGTAATCTGCCTCTCATGAAAACTGTTGATGGTGGAAGATACTTTGATCTCATCACTGCAATTTGTTGCATTTTTAATTTCTCAATAATGTGGTTTATTGCAAGAGGGCCTACCAGACCTGCTCCTACAAACCCTGCAAAAATTATTGGACTATTTAATTCTACTTTCTTTATCTCAAAGACTTCTGCTTCTGGAAATTCTTTTTGCACTGTTTACGTCGATTTTTTATGTCTAATTACTTTTCTGCATAAACAGATTCAACATAGTTCGTCCTTTGTCTGTAATTGTGTAGATCATGTTTGGACCAACTGCTTCTTTTTTGATAAAGTTGTAATCTACACATAGATGTAGATAGTTTAGAAATGACTTTTTCATTCTGATTTTTGATTTTGAATACAAATCAGAAAATGTCATGGGATTTCCTCTTAATTGATATAGCAACTTTATCAAAGACAGTGTGCTAAAATCTCGTGTCCTTGCTTTTACTGCATCGAGAACTTGTTCATCTCTTTGTATGATAAAATCTCCGAATTGGTCTGCCACTTCTAGTGGTACATATGTTAGTCTTGCTCGCACCATACCGTATTGTACGGTATATTACCTTATTAGTCTTTAACTTGAGCTTTGCTTGTCTTTCTAGCTGGTTTTTTTACACCATGATCATGCTTGTATGTACTCTTAAATCTAGTACGATCTAGTTTTTAGCACTGATAACTACCTCTTCTCATAAATAACCCCTTTTTCTGAAATTATTTGTGAAAAAGATAGAGGCAATAATTAAGAGAAAAACTTTCACCACAATTAAGACAAATCTGAATGTCATGGGGACATATGTAATTGACAAACGAAATTTAGATGACAGTGATATTTATGATGAGGCAAGAGGTTCTCGCATTGGCTCTCCTGGAATAAAATCGATACCACTAGCAAAAATCGAAATTGTCGTAACTGATAAGGATGCAAGAAAAGTTGTAGAAATGATTTCCAAAAATTCTGGTCTTTCAGCTGATCATGGGGGAAAAATCTTTGTTTCTGAAATGGAAGAAGTTGTAGATATGGAAACACTTGATTCAAAACAAGATCTAGAAATTATCATAGAAGAAAAAACAGAATCTGTGCCATTGCCTAAACGAAGCAGATTTGTCCCGTTACAGAAATTCACTTTACATAAACTACAAACAGTTTATGAGGCAAATCAAGAAAAACTCAGAGATGATTATAGAATAAAATCTTTTAGTGATTTTGTAAATTACTGTATTGTAAAATCTCTTCCAACTTTAGAAAAACAATTGAAAAATCCTACTATTGTTTATGAAAATACTTTTGGCGAGTTTTAGATATAAGGTCCAAACAAAGCTAATCCTACAAAAGTCATACCAACTGCTGCAAGAATTAATTTTGCAATTAAAATTTTTGAGAGTTTCATAAAAATAAACCAACAAGCAATGGTACTATTATAACTCCGCACATTGCTGCTACTTTAAGATAATCTTTGCGTTGAAGTGGTTGTATCTTTTCTCTGTGAAATAATTTACTTTTGCGTAAATTCATGGTGATTCTAAATTGTGGTTTCTCCTTCGTCACCTGTTGCAATGTCTACTGCACGTAAAATTTGAGAGACGAAAATTTTTCCGACTCTTCCATTCTCTTTGATAATTCCTATAACTTCATCTTCTTTTGCATCTGCAATTATTGCCTCAATTCTATATTTGTCATTGAACTGAGGCGTGAAAATCTCACTTCCTTTTGATGCGTGAATTTCCGGACCTGGCCTCTTTCCTCTTCCTCTAACTTTGGAGACTGTGAGACCGCCAATGCCGATCTTTTTTAATTCTTCACTTATTGCCATTACATCATTTTCGCCAAGTATGACTTCAATTTTAAGCATTTAGTTATCGTACTGTTCATTACACAAATATAATTTCTGATTTTGATGACTAAATGATTATCATTTGATAATCGATCTTAGACATTGTTATTAGTTTTGAATTAATTTTTTTCAATAATGGTACTTGATTCAGGGGATACAGCGTGGATGCTAGTAGCTGGCAGTCTTGTACTTTTAATGATCCCTGCATTAGGTCTCTTTGAATCTGGACTTTTAAGAAAAAAGAATGCAGCATCAATTTTTATGCAGATCTTCTTTGGTCTTGCGTTACTTAGTGTAATGTGGTTTGTATTTGGATTTAGTTTATCATTTGGCGATTCTACTATGGGCCTAGTTGGAAGTATGGATTGGGTATTCCTCAAGGGTATTCCATCTGATGCTCCATTGGAACAATATGCTCCAACAATTCCTGGTGTCTTGTTTGTTAAATTCCAATTAATGTTTGCAGCAATTACTCCACTATTGCTTACAGGAACAATTGCTGAAAGAATGAAGTTTAGCTCATTTATCATATTTATCGCTGCATGGTCTATGCTGATTTACTATCCTCTAGTCCACTGGGTCTGGGGTGGTGGTTGGCTAGCTGAACTGGGTGTAGTTGACTTTGCAGGTGGTATTGTTATTCACACAAGTGTGGGAATGGCAGCTCTTGCTGCAGCAATCGTACTTGGTAAGAGAAGACATTACGGCCCTGCCATCATGATTCCTCACAGTATTCCACTTGCAGTTCTTGGTTCTTCATTGTTGTGGCTAGGATGGTTTGGATTTAACGCAGGAAGTGCACTTGCAGCTTCTGGCGGTGTTGCAGGAAATACTGTAATTGTTACTCACATGGCTTCTTCAGTTTCTGCTTTAATTTGGGCTGGTCTTTCTTGGGTTAGAACAGGAAAACCTTCTGTTGTTGCTACAATTAATGGTGCAATTGCAGGTCTTGCAGGAATCACACCTGCATCTGGATTTGTAAGTGCAGAACATGCATTTGTAATTGGTATTGCAATAGGTATTATCTCATATTCTGGAGTAGTACTATTCAAAGAAAAATTAAAGATTGATGATGCACTTGATGTAAGCTCTGTTCACGGAGTTGCAGGAATTGTTGGCGCTCTTGCAATCGGAATCTTTGCAAGTACCGCAATTAATCCTGGTGGTGTTGATGGATTACTATTTGGAAATCCAGATCAATTATGGATTCAAGCAGTAGGCGTTGGTGTTGCAGGAGCAATGGGCTTTGGTGGAACTTGGATAATTCTACAAATAATGAAGCATCTTGTTGGAATTAGGGTTTCAGCTGAGGTAGAAGATGTTGGTCTAGATATTAGTGAACATGCAGAATCTGCTTATTCTGATGAAGAGGAATTCATGTTGGATATGGATACCTTTACAGACGAATTGCAGGAAAAAGATGAAATATTCCGAAAGAAATAAGTCTTTTATTTCATTTACTCTAAATAAAAAACTTGTTTTACTTGTAATGATTGTGACCGTAATTGCACTTGGAATAGCATCTTACATGAATTTTGATTATGCTCCTTCAATTCCTATTTTTCTGATTGCATCAACTACTTGCTTTGAAACTTCACTTTGAACAATTGCTTCTACTTTTTTCATAATTTTAAATTTTGAACTGATATTTAAAAACATACATTAGATATTTCGGTTTTTTCTATAATTTTAGTCTGAATGTAAACGCTGAAATATTGCTAAAAATGTTAGGTTTGTAGAGACAAATATTGACAATAAATTATGATGAATTATCAAAAAAAGTACTTGCTTTAGATTCGCAAGTTAGATTTGCAGGTGTCGCAAACAGCAAAGGTGAGCTTGTAGCTGGAGGACATAACGAAAATGTTGAGGGAATCCTATCTGGTGATGAGGTCAAAATGTCAATGCACTATGCACTACAAAAAAGAGAACTCTACACTAATTTGGCCTACAAGATTGGTAAAGAAACATCTTCCATTACAGAATATGAAAAAGTCACAATGATTAGTGTCCCAATTAATTCTAATGAATTATTTATGATTAGTACAGAGCCTAGGGCAGATTATTTGAAGATAATTGACTATGTGCATTCTGCACTTGATTCGCAGAAAGACGCCTAATAGTGAAGATTTTAGAAATTTTTATCTTATCTTGAGCCTGTAAATGATTTTTAAAATTAGCTTGAATTAGTAGAATTGTGAAATTATAGTACATCATTGAGTTTAAACCACCATATTTGGAAACCCAATTGTGGATGTAGTAATCAATGCAGTGTTGACTATAGTCGGATTAGTCATGCTATGTTTTGGTGGAAATTGGTTAGTAAGTGGTGGTGTTGCCATTGCAAGAAAATTTAGAATTAGCAATCTAGTAATTGGAATGACGATTGTTGCATATGGTACTTCAACTCCTGAACTTGCAGCAAGTGTTGCAGCAGCTGGTGAACACGGTGCACTAATTTTGGGAAATATAATTGGAAGCAACATTGCAAATGTTGGAATGGTTATTGGAATTGCTGCAATTCTTGTTCCACTTACAGTAAGTAAATCTGTTTTACGAAAAGAAATTCCAATAATGCTAGGCGTTTCTTTTCTATTGGTTTTGATTTCAATTGATGGTGAACTTTCCGTATATGATGGAGTTTTACTACTTGCAGGATTGGGTGTTTTCGCATATTATACATTCAAGGATGCAATGAAGCATAGAGAAGAAAATAAAGAAAATACTGAGCAAAGTAAAAATAACATCTATCTAAAATCTTTTGGACTAATTGGAATAGGAGTTGTTCTTTTGTATGTTGGTGCAATTCTTACAGTTGACAATGCAGTCATTTTAGCTCAAGAATTTGGTCTGTCTGAAAAAATTATTGGTTTGACTGTAATTGCAATTGGAACATCTCTTCCAGAATTAATTACTTCGATTATTGCAATAAGAAAGGGACATGGAGATATTGGTGTTGGCAATATCATTGGAAGTAACATCTACAATATTTTGATGATTATGGGTGCCGGTGCAGCACTTGGTGGTGTGATGGTTGCCCCTGATGTTTTCATTGATTATGCAATTATGATTATCTTTAGTGTTTCATTGTTAATTGCTCTGAAAACTGGAATAATTAATCGCATCATGGGTGCTTGTATTGTTGCAGGTTATGTATCATATCTAATTTTCACATTTTTTAATTAATTTGTGCCTAAATTTCTCCTTTAGATTGATTTTACTGAAATATTTTCTGCCTTTATTGATGGCGTAATTGATGGGAGTGATGCCCATTGAATGACGTTTCTTTGATTACTTCCAATTTCTGAGATGTTTTTTAACATTGTTGCAAGATTGTGAATTATTCTAACTGATTTTCCAGGACTTTTAATTTCTCCCTTCTCAATTATTTTTATACCACTTCTTGCAGTACATGAAAAATCTCCTTTGATTGGATTTACTGCATATGTATACCATAATCTCCCAACTAATAATCCTTGTTTAGTATCTTTAATCATGTCTTCTTGAGAACTTTTTCCTGGATTAATTTTTAGATTATGTGGTGCTGAAATTGGAATTGGCTCTGAACTTTTTCCCATGGGGGAACCAAAACGTAATGCATTTCCAGAAGATTGCTCTCCTTCTTTGTAGCTATCAAAAAGATTTGAGAACGTATTTTTGAAAATTCCATTATCTATCAGACTTTGTCTCTTAGTTTCAATTCCTTCATCATCAACTGATTTTGTTCCTATGCCTTCTGGAACATGGGGATCATCAATAAGACTGAGTTGCTCCATTGCAATCTCTTTTTCAAAATTATTTGAGAAACAACTTTTCTTTTCTACAAATGTCTTAAAATTAAAATTTGATGCTACCACAAAAGTTAATAATTCTCCTACTGAATAGGGCTCAAAAATAACTGAATAAACATCTGAATCAATTTTTTGTGGATTTATTGATTCTAAACACATTTTTTTTGCATCTATTCCTATTTTTTCTGCTGAAAAATGTGATAATGTTCTGCAACTATCATGTCCTATTCCTGACACTGGCAGTGTTCCAAATTCTGATTCTGCATTAATTATCCCTGAAATGTATGTGGCCTTTTCTTTGAGATTTAATCCATTTGAGTTTTCAAGTTCAAAATCATCTGTAACAATATTCAATGAGCCTGTTATCCTGCTTATTTTGTTGTCATCAGTTGCATTTATCATGGATTCTGCGATATCCATTATATTTGATCCTGAAATCTTTTCAAGTTTCTCATCATAGGTACCGTCTATTTGTCTTGATTTTACTTTGGATGGCAATCCTCTCCAAAATTTCCTTGGTTTGAGATTTGATAATGTCTTTAGCGATTCATTAATTGCATCTTTAATTTCATGTTGATTTGTAGTCTGAATTGATGCAATTTTCTTATTATGGATTAGTCTAATGCCATAACTCTCATCAAAGTTTTGTTTTGTTTCCGCAATTTCTGAATCTGTGATTCGTATGGTTGTAATCTTTTTTTTCAAAATAACTATTTCACATTCATCTATCCTCATATTCTTTGAATGATTTAATGCCTTTTCTAAGGCAGACATTTACTTTTCTCTTGGATTTTTGTATTTGAATTTGTTAATTTTTATTAATTCCACATACGATCCAAATTGAGATGCATCTGATACTCGGTCTAGTTTCTCATCTATCTCTTTTTCTGTATCAAACTTTTTTAGAATTTTATAATTGGTGTTTCTCTCTGCTGGGATTCTTCCAATTTCTTTTACCATTCTTCTGATTTCTTTTGGTCTTAACAATTGTCCATGCTCTGATCCTGCTGAAGTTGAAATGCTTTCATTGATGAGTGTTCCTCCAAAATCATTTGCACCCCACATTAATAATAACTGCGACATTTTTTGTCCTTCTTTGACCCATGACATCTGTATGTTATCAATTGAATTATTCAGCATTATTCTTGCAACTGCATGTGTTAGCAAGACATCATTTCCACTTCCGCCTTGTCTTATTCCTTCATGTAATTGGTGCTTGTACATTGGCGCTTCAGTATGAATGAAATTTAGAGGAACAAATTCAGTAAATCCTCCTGTCTCTTTTTGTATCTCTCTTAATTTTGTAATGTGGTTAACTCTTTGTTCCAGTGTTTCTAAGTGTCCAAACATCATAGTTGATGTGGTATTAATTCCCATTTTGTGGGCATTTTTGATTACCTTTTCCCAATTTTCTACACTTATTCTTCCTGGGGAAATTGTATCTCTTAGTTTTTGATCAAGAATCTCAGCTGATGTTCCTGGAAGTGTATCTACTCCTGCTTCTTTCATTCTTTTTAGAAATTCATCAATTGAAATCTCGGATCTTGATGCTCCGTAAAGAATCTCTTCAGGAGAAAATCCGTGAATGTGAATATCTGGAATTTCTTTTTTGATTTCTCTGCAAATATTCTCATAAAGATCACCTTTCATGTCTGGTGGAAGTCCTGCTTGAATGCAAACTTCGGTTGCTCCTAACTGATGTGCCTCTTTTGCTCTTCGTACTATTTCTTCTGTTGGAAGAAAATATCCTTCTTCTTCTCGAAAATCTCTACTAAATGCACAAAATCCACATTGCTTTATACACACATTTGTAAAATTGATGTTTCTATTTACCACATACGATACAATATTCCCTACTCTCCTCCTTCTAATTTCATCAGCAACAAGACCTACTAAATGAAAATCAATTCCAGTTGTTTTGTATAATGCTAATCCATCTTGAGCAGAAATCTCCTTGTCTGATAATGCATTATTTAGAATTTCTGATATGATTGGATCTGCATTTTTCAAAAGTGGATCTATATTCATTGTCATCTCCAATACTCCTCTCTTACCAATCCTTCCTCGTTTTCAATTACTGCCATCTTGTCTCTTAACTCTTTGCTAATAAAAGAAAAAAATTCTGGATATACTGGGAATCTACACTTTAATTCAAACCCTGCATCTTTTGTATCCCTATCTACTTTGTTAATTTCAGGCCATGCAAATTCAGGATTGACAAAATCAGGAGTAAGTGGTGAAATTCCTCCCCAATCATTTATTCCAACTGATAAGAAACTTTGATATGATTTGGGAGATAGGTTTGGAGGAATCTGTATATTCATCTCAGGCATTATTATTCTTGATAATGCAACAATCGTTTTGAAATAATTTTCATCTGCTGATGGTTCATTTTTCATAACTGTATCTGGTTTTGGTTGAAAGTTTTGTAAAATTACCTCTTGAATGTTTCCATATTTTCTATGCAGTTCTCTAATTGCTAAAATTGAATCAATTACTTCCTCAATAGTTTCTCCTATTCCTACAAGAATTCCTGTAGTCATTGGAATGCCTAGTTTTCCAGAGTTCTCTAATACTTGTAATCTTGCATTTGGTCTTTTACTTGCTGCCAGATAGTGTGGCATTCCTCTTTCTGTTAGTCTTTCACTTATGTTTTCAAGCATTATTCCCATTGAAACATTTGTTTTTTTCAACTCTTTCATTTCTTCAAAATTAAGATTTCCTGCATTAGTGTGTGGGAATAGTCCTAATTCTAATGCTAGCTCTGATGAATGAATTAAATATTCTGCAGTTGATTTGAATCCGTTTTCTTTTAGCCAATTACGTGCTTCTTGATATCTTTGTTCTGGTTGTTCTCCAGTAACAAAAAGTGTTTCAACACATCTGTATTTTTTTGCAAGTTGTAGTAATTCTAGAATTTGTTGTTTTGACATTAAAGATAGTTTATCTTCTTCTGGTTCTGCTTTGTATGTGCAATAAGAACAAGTATCCTTACATAGATTAACAATGTTGAAAAATGCTTTTTTTGAAAATGTAACAGTATTTTTTTTGAATTTTTCTCTTATATTTTGAGATGCTGAAAAAAGATCAGTAGGATCATTTCTAGCACTTTGATAAATTTTAGAAATATCTTCACGAGATATGGTTTTATTCTCTAAAACTTTGTTTAAACTCTCAGAGTTTAAGACAAGCTTGTTCAACAGAATCATTCCTGACTAGAAGTATTTATTCTTGTGTTATACTAATTCCCGTTTGGTCTTTCTTCTAGAACAATTGTTACATTTGTTGTTCTACCATCTCTTAAAATCTCTAAAATCATTTCATCTCCAACGCTTTTTGCCCTTTGAAGATGTATCAAAATATCATCAATTTTTCTAACTTCTTTCCCATCTACAGCTAGTATGATGTCTCCTCCTACAGCATAGCTTAAGCCATCCACTTCAATTGTTTTATCTGAGCCAATCAAGCCAGCTTTTGCTGCAGGGCTGTCCTCTACTACTGTGACTATCATAAATCCCACAGCGTCCTTTAACTCCAAAACTTTTGCCAAGTCTGGATCAATATCTCTACCTGAAATTCCAATCCATGGGTGTTTGTATTCGCCTTTTTCAATAAGGATGGGCACAATTTTTGCAACAGTCTGTGAAGGGATTGCAAATCCTACTCCTGTAAATTCACCGGTAGCTGATTGTATGGCAGTGTTTATGCCGACTATCTCTCCTCGCATATTTAGTAATGGCCCTCCAGAGTTTCCTGGATTAATCGCTGCATCTGTTTGAATTACATCTGGAATAGAAAATCCATTATCTGATGGTAGCAATCGCCCTAATTGACTTACGATTCCTGATGTCATGGAACCTGACAATCCAAATGGATTCCCAATTGCAGCTATTTGCTCTCCTACTTTGAGATTAGAAGAGTCTCCGAGAGATAATGGATGTAAAAATTCCAAACCTGCATTAACTTTTACCACTGCAATATCTGTAAATTCATCTGATCCTATAATTTCTGCATTATATGATCTCCCATCAAGAAATGTGATAACTACTTTGTTTGCACCATTTACAACATGTGCATTTGTAATGATGTGTCCCATTTTATCAAAAACAAACCCCGATCCTACACCATTTGCAATTTCTGCTGATTCACTTCTTTGTACGTTAACTCTAACTACTCCAGGTTCTGATTTTTCAAAAATTTCAATTAATGATAATTTTTTTGAATAAACAGGAGTTACTTCTCCAACGGTACTTGGTGAATGACCATTGCTAACTACTATCTCTGGTTTTAATGATTCTGGAGGTGAAATGAATAACACCGTAAATAACACTAGTACAATTGTAGCTCCCATTGCACTCCCAACAAGAATTCCTGATTTGTCCATGAGATTCTAAGTTTTCTGTTTTCTATCTAAAAGGTTTACTATATACTGATGGAACTTTGAGTATGGTCTTTCATAGAATAACTCCTCCCTCCCCACATTACTGATTCACTTCTTTTTGCCTGCAATAATCCACTAAGAAATCCTAAGACTACTACTAAACTACCTAATGGTGCAAACAACGCATGAACTAATCTTAGATGTAGCCCTATCTTTGCTTCAATAATTGCCCCCGTATAGATTAGCAGTGATGCTACTGCTGCAGAAATACAAAGTATTTTTGCAGATGATTCTTGAACTGGCATGAAAGCTGATACTGCAAAAATTGGAAATGGTACAAATAACAAAAATGTAACAGCAAAAAAAATCCCAATCGCAATTTTTCCACTTTGAAGGTAAAGTGGAATCATCAGTCTTTTTAGAGCATTCCATAACGTGCTTTTGTCTCTTGCCCACACTGCATCAATTAGATGGTCCCCTCTTACCATCTTCATTTTATGTCCTGCTTCTTTGACTTTTTTGCCTAGTGCTCCGTCTTCAATGATTTCGTGTTTAACTCCTTCATGCATACCTACATTTTCATATGTTTCTTTTTTTAAAATGAAAAAACTACCAAAAAAGTAACCAGTTTTTTTTGCAGGATTATTTACATTCAATGCAGAAAATCTACTATGCAAAAATGTAGAAATCATTGGAAGTGTAATCTTTGTCCAAAAATCAAGTGTTATCATTTTGGGAATTGCAGACAATGCATCTAAATTAAATGAAATTAAATGCCCAACTGCCAATGATATTACATTTTTAGAATGCTTTGTATCTGCATCCGTAAATAGCAAAAGATCTCCTGTTGCTTTCTTATATCCTTCCATGCATGCCCAATTTTTTCCCATCCATCCTTCGGGTTTGGGTCTTGCAACTACTGGAATTACATTGGAATGTTTCTCTGCATATTGAAAAATAATTTTTTGTGTATTGTCCTCTGATGAATCATCGATTACTATGATTTCATGATTTTTATAATCTTGATCAATTAACGAGTCTAGACATTTGCTGATAAATCTTTCTTCATTTCTTGCTGGAAGAATTATTGATACCTTCGGATTAGACTTTGACATATTTTCAAATTTATCTAGATACGGTGTTAATCGAAATGAATCAACCATTGATTTGATAAGAAAAATCCATGCACCACAAATTCCAATTAAAATTGCAGTTAATGAATAATTGAATATATCTAAAATCAGTTCCATGAATTTATCGCTCTATCTCTTCTTTGATGTTCTGCATAGCTTGCTCTGTTCCACTTTTGATGTGATTTTTAATCATTCCTGTGAACATTCCCATCATGCCAGTCAGTTTTATGTCCCAAACTGTTCGTAGTACAGTTTTTTCTTCATTTGGGATGATTGATACTATTTTCTCTCCATTGATGATGCCTTTTGTGAACTTGGCCTCTATTCTCTTTTTGGGCTCTAGTCTCACTTCCTGGAGGCATTTTTGATCCCTGAATGCTATTGTTATTTCCCGTTTGATTGTATCTCCTTCTTTTGACAAGTTCTTGACCTCTTTTGTTCCCTTCCAAAATTTTGGCTCATTGTCAATATCTGAAACTATGTCCCAAACTTTGTCAACTGTGGCATTAATCTCTACTTCGACTTCTATTTTAGCCATGTACAAAATCATTTCTTCCGTATTAAATATAACATGTTCCAAAAAACTACCACCTTAAAAGTAGGCACGAGAATAGGAGTACTATGCTAAGAATGCAACGAAATTTCGATAATTTTCTTAATATTAAGATAAAGAATCTATCAAAGGCAACAAAAGAAAATATTGTTTATTCAAACAGAATTTTTAACGAGTTTTTACAAGAGATCTATAAAAAAACCACAGATGAGGTAATAGAGGAAGCAAGACAAGACAAGTATCCTGATGAGGTAATCATAGAAGTTTTGCAGGATTGGGTAAACTCCATGTCTGAGAAAGTCAGTTATAGAACTCTTAGAACCTATTGTTCTGGAATAAACAAGTACATGAAATATCAAAAAATTCTATTGGATCTAACCGACATCGAATGGCCTCAAAACATGCAAGGGAAAAGAGATTACGATGGAAAATTAATGTAATAGTAATCTTTGGAGTGATGAATTATTAAATTAATTAATTTTGTGTTTTAAATTTAGTATCTAGCATCGTCTTGGAAAAATGAACACTCCAAGATCCTATTTTTGTAGTTATTTCTGTATAGAAATCAATAGGCAATCCAATTTCTTTCATTGTTTTTTCTGTTATGGTTTGAGTGTCTTTTGGTGATAAAATTTCAATATACTTAATGATATTATTTTTTAGTTTTTCTCTTTCTTGTTTATCATCTTGAAAACCGTAGTTTTTTATGATTATTACTAAAATTACAAAAATGGAAAATTCTTCAGATACCTTATTTCCTATTCCAAAATACAAATTGATTAGTAGCATTAGTTTTCCTGTTTTTAATTGAAATTCATCAAAATTATTGATTAACACTTCACGCCAATCTTTAGACTTTTCTGCTTCATGTAGAAGTTTAACACAAATTACAATTTTTTCTAGAATTACAATTGTATCACTGAATTGTCTTATCATGTCATCTTTTATTGAAATAGAGTGATGATAGTCTTCTCTTTCAATTTCTCTTGTTCTCTGTTTTTCCTGATATTTTCTGGTTAAAGTTGTTCCGAGAATATATGTTATCACTGTCCCTATTCCTAACATAATTAATGGATAAAGTAAACTTGTCATCCAGGAAGGTTCATCAGCCATAGACATTGAATATAGAAAATCCACTTAAACACTTCTCAATAGAATAAATCTGTACATTTCATCATGCAGTATTTCGCATCATTTGAACCCTTTGAGATATTCGAAGAATTCAACGGGCTACAGGGACATATATCAGATCATTTCTAATTTTAGATACAATCAACCTGAATTATGCAAATGCTCCGAACGGTTGAGTTGGTATCCTTTTCTTGGCGCACTCATACATTCATACTTTAAAATCTTTTTCATAAAGATGAAGTAATCTATGTTTCAAGATTTTCAGTGTACCATGTTTCAACTAAGTTGATGCATTCCTCATATTCGTTTTTCTTATCTAATATAACAAAACTTTCATAATTATTTTCAGTGTTCCAACCCTGCTTGATATGTTTGTTGTAAATATTGTGATTCATTCATAGGTATTTCTCTAAACATTGGAAAAGTATCTGAAACAACACCATTTACAATAAGTACCACAGATAATACTAGAGGAATCACAACTACAGATACAACCAACACTTGTCTCATATTTCTTTATGTTCAGCATCGCTAAAATAGGACTCTCTTATTTTGGGTCTAAATTTTAGCACTAGGAAAAATTCAAAATCCTTAAATTCTAAAAATACATTACGATATTTGATGAGTGTCTGCTGGGAGGAGGACATTTATCAGAAGCTAACCATCAAGTGTAAATTTAGTTTCAAGTGTATGCAGGACAGACATACGTTATGTAAGAATCTTGGATGTCAGTGTGTGTCACCCCGAAAATTCAGCATATATTTATGAATAAAATTCGCGTCTCTTAAATTCAAAAATTACAACACTTTTCATTAATTTCTAAATACTTCTCTTAGTGTTGCGTGTAATCGTTTGATTCATGGTAAAAAACAACAGCGGTAGATGAGATGGAAATCAATATTTATCATAATTTCCAACACATACAACATGAAGATAGTCTTAATTCGTAATAATCGAATCCTTAGAGCATATCATGAGCCAAGAGAGGTAATAGTTCACCCAAAGGCCAATCAAGTTGAGGTTGTAGATTCAGAGGATTATACTTTAGAAAAATATGAACTGATAAAAAGGGATCTTGGTTGGGCAGAAAATAAGGAAACAGACACATCAGAAATTGTGCTTACTTTAACAATAGGAAAAACTATTTCTTGATTTTTTAAGAGCATTTTAGATAATTTCATTACTTTTTTTTCCAAACACTTTACATTTCAAATGCCAAAGGAGTATACACAATAGAAGATATTATGTATAATGAAAATAAGATTCCTCTGACCATTCTGTTACGTCGTTTTCGTATTTAGGGTTTCAATTGTGATATTCTGATGTCTACTTAATTAGATGATGCCAAATACAGATTCATTAATCAAAGACAGATGAAATGATTTAGATAGGTACTTTACTTTTCTTTGTCAATTTTGATAATATTATCCTCAGTTTAGGTTAGCTCATATCACACTATAAAATGAAAAGCAAAACTATGCTAGTATTATCTCTAGTATCTATTCTAATTATTGGCACATTATCAGCAGACCATCTTGCCTTTGCACAAAAAGATAGAGACGACAAACAATCCCTGCAGGTGCCATATTGGCACAAGTTGTTACTGCATTAAGAAATTTAGGATTAGGTTCTTAGTTTATCTTGAAGTAATCCATTCATAGATTACTTTGACTTGCTCCATCAATATTGCATTCAAATCAGTAACTTGTTGCTGTAAATCTTGAATAGTATTTTGAAACTGATTATTTTGGTTTGAAAGTTTTCTATTATCTGCCTTTAGATTTGTATTTTCTGATTTTAATTGTGAAATTTCATTTCTTAATTTCTCTATTTCTGAATTATCATTATTTGTATTATCATCTGTTGGATAATCCTGTTCATCTGGTTGATCTCCTCCATTACTTTCACCTTTTACAACAATTAATCCTTCCATCCATGGATGTACCATACAGAAATAAGGATACTCACCTACCGTGTCTGGAGACCATTCAAATGAATTTCCTGCCATTACTAATCCCGTATCAAACTTGCCACTTGGACCATCAGCTGCAGTTCCTGATGTAAAAGTATGGGCTGCAGTGTCAGTGTTTGACATAATTACAACTCCGCCAACATCAACTGTTACAGTACTTGGAATGTAACATCCGTCTGCAGTTTCTTCACATTCTGGAGCGCCAGAACCTGCTGCGGGTACAATTGTAACCTCTGAATAATCTGCAAAAGCCTGAGGAGCAAAAACTAGTAAAAGTAAAGGCGTAAGGTAAAGTAACTTCATCATCCATCATGGCTGGATTGGCTACTAAAAGATTGCCATGAAATACTTCCTTAATACCTATTTTTGAAAAAATTCTCATATTGTCAAACCAAAAAACTACACTAGAAGATATCTATCAGCAGTTCAACCAAAACGAACTAAACTCCAGGACAGCATTTGAGTTAGTGTATAATGAATGCAAGAATCTTAGAGCACAATTACAGAATGTAACTGCTCAGCTAAACTCACTAACTGCAGAAAAGACGGAATGGGAAAAACTCAAAGAAAAAGAAAAGGCAACTCCAAAAAAATTAAAGTGAATTGTTATCTAATCTAAAACTAAAATACTTGTTATTCTCACAAATTATACGAATCACAAAATAATACTAACTGCATTTTTCTCAATTATTCTACTTGGCTCATTGTCTGCTGTTTCAATGGTATATGCTGACTCTGTTATAGCATAATTTCTATAGGCGATGAAACTATTTCTTCATTCGATTTTGCCATAAACCCGACAACCAACAAAATCTATGTAAGTAACGGTAATGATGATACCGTCTCTGATTGATGGTACCGTCTCTGTGATTGATGGTACTACTGATGCCGTAGTTACTACCATTCTTATTGAGAATCCTTTTGGGATTGACATTAATCCCATTACAAACAAAATCTATGTAGCTAACAATGAAGGTTTCTGTCTCTGTGATTGATGGTAATTCAGATACAATTATTGATACCATTCCTGTTCTTCCTGGTCCTGTGTTTATTTTCGTAAACCCTGAAACCAACAAAGTCTATGTAGATTTTGAATTGGTTAAGATAATAGCTGTTATTGACGGTACTACCGATTTGACAACATACTGCAATGATATGACCATTAACCAGCTTATACTTAGTGGACAATACATTCCAATTGATAACAGACTTGGTTTACTTGGTAATGTTTTACAAGGAACCATCTTCAATGATCTTATCCTAGCTTCAGATGCAGGAAATGATATTTCTGGCAGGGCAGGCGCTGACTGCATAATCGGAGGTGCAGGCAATGACATCATTAACGGAAATGCAGGCAATGATATTATTTTTGGCAATGATGGAAGTGACAGACTGATAGGTGGAATAGGACATGATCTGATTCTTGCAGGTCTTGGAAACGATGAGATATCTGGTGGATTTGGAGATGATTCAATGGATGGTGGACTTGGAAATGATAACATTTTGGGTCAACCAGGAAATGACTTTCTTGCTGGCAGGGCAGGTGATGATGTCATGAATGGCGGTATAGGAACTGACACATGTATTTCTGATGTAGGAGACACGACTGCTCCAATAAGATGTGAGCTTTGAAAACTGGTTTTTTAGAAATTCTAATTTTCTTAATTTTTTAATTTGCAGAATAACCTAGTTTATTTTCTACACTTGTCACATAAAGGAATTATAGATACTCCGATCTCATTTCTTGTTATCTCCGTAAGAATAACTTCTATTCCTGAGAAGTGACATTTATGGCATAATCCCTTCATGGGAAATCGACATGATTCAATATGCCAAAATCTATTACACTTGACTTAGAAATTCTTTTTGTGAAATGTCTGCCTGAATCAAAATAGCCTTTAGTGTTCCAACCTTGATAGGATCTTTCTTGATCAAAGTTACAAATCTCCCATCTGGATGAACCATTTGAAGATGGTCTCCACGTTGTCTTGCGACATCAAATCCATGCTTCTTTAGGACTTTGTAGACATCATGCCAACGATGATTTCTAAGGCTCATGCAGAAATCTTGACAATTTTTTTGTTTTCTGATTTTGCCTTGTCTTTGAGATATTCTACTGATAGTTGTATAGCCTCTCTCATGTTCTTCTTTAATTCGCCTAGGGTTTCCCCTTGGCTGATTACCCCTGGAATTTCAAGGCACTGTCCACTGTATCCTCCCTCTGATTCTTTTTGAATCATTATGGTAAACTCTCTGCCTCCTTGCTTGTGTGTGGTCTTCAATGTGATTACTGGTTGATTATTGCATTTATTCATTTATCTTTGAATCTATTCTCTGCACTTGTCACATACTTTCTCAAAGCCATCCTCGTCAAAGACAAGGGATTTGCCTGAAGAGTAACATTTTGAACATAAACCTATCATGGAATTGTAATTAATCTTGAAGATAATTTGAAACTGCTTGTTTAACTTTGATTCGATCCGAGTCAAGATTTTTGATTTTCACAATAATGCAACTAGGAAGGAAATGGTTTTTTCAGAACCACGCAATAGACCGAACTGTGTAATGCCATCGAGTTTAATTGTAAAATTGCTATTTAATTCAGCCATTAGGTTATAACGGAATACCTATAATGTTCTAAATTTTATCCGCATACAATATATTAGATTCCAACTGCATTGCAAATAGACTGTGATGGGCAACATGCCTAAAATCCGGAACAGTAACTCCAGTTCCAATGGCGTTTGCCATTCTTCCGTCACAGTCACTTAAAATTTGAAAAAAAATGAAACCCACAAAATACATGCCAAAAATTGGAACATTAGATGGCGCTGGTTTTTGGAAGAATGCTTATGCTCATCAGCGTGGTAAATTGTTAAAAAAAGTAAATGTTCCAGATGATCAAATCATTGAAATAGCCAACAAAAAATACATGGATCTTCCTGCTGCTCTAAGATATGAAATTGAAACTAGTGGAATCGACAAAAAGGAATTACAATGAATGCGAATTTATTTTAACAGGAAACATTAGGGTTTATCATGTCAAATGTATCCTATGATGATTTTGCAAAACTAGACATTAGAGTTGCAAAAATTATTTCAACTGAACCTATTGAGGGTAAATCCAAAATTATCAAAGGCCAAATTGATTTAGGAAATGATGATAAACGAGATGTAATAATTGGCGGTGCCCAATATTATCACCCTGAAGATATTGTGGGCAAGACTGTAATTGTTATTGCAAATTTAGAACCAAAAAAAATGGCAGGTGTTGAATCAAATGCAATGCTGTTAGCAGCTGATGTTGGTGACAAACCATTTTGGTTGACAATAAATGAAGATGTACCATTGGGCAGTCCAATAAAATAATTTTTAAATTTTTAAAAGGGAGTTCATCTTACCTCCTTACCATCCATATTTTCAAAGTGGATTCTTTGGGAACCATTTTTTCAGAATTGTATGATTGTTGTTTCTAAATTGGCATAAAATAATAATCGTGTTTATACACAAATTGTAGAAATTAATGAAAATAGATTTGATTTATGATTAATCATAAATCATTAGGTCTTTTTCTTCTAGTAATGCGTGCAAATTATTGACTGATCTGTAAACATCTGGCTCTTGCTTTGCTCCTGTACAGACAAGTTTTCCTGATGAAAATAACAAAATCACCGTCTTAGGATCTAGCATTCTGTGAATAAGTCCGGGAAATTGTTCTGGTTCGTACATGCTTCTAGGCAATGTTCTGGCTGCTTGCTCTAAATGGATTTTTCCACCTAAATTAATTGATGCTACGATGTTTTGAATTTGTACTGTGGCATCTTTTTTTACTTTAATTCCTCCTTTCCGAAGTTTTTGTACTACTGTTTTTACTGCCTTTCTTGCCATCTCCTCAGATTTGGAACCTGTACATACCATTTTACCTGAAGTAAAAATCAATGTCGCCGTCTTTGGTGTCTTTAATCTAAAAACTAGACCTGGAAATTGATCCGGATGATATTCTACATCTGGAAATGTTTTAGTGATTTCATTTAAGTCCATCTTCTGGTCCACAGAAGCTGAGGCTACAACGTTTTCCACACTTACAATTGGTTTTGTTTGTGGCATATTCAGTTTTTGTATTTGAACTATAATTAAAGCATTAATAATGTGTTTTAATTAATTTGAAAATGTACAATAACAACATAGAAAGATGTTTCAGACTTTTCCTGGCTGAACTAAAAACTGAGGTAACAAGAGAGGGTTATACCATTAGAATGCAGTATTTCAAGAAATTTGCAAAGTTTGAAAAGTATTCTGATCTATTGGAAATGGATACAAAAGAACCCCCGATGTTAATTGAAGATTACATATTTTACAGAATAGACAACAACCATTCTAATTCTATTGGTGGATACTATTATCCCATTCAGGCTTTTCTAGAAATGAATGACATTTTGCTTAATTTTAAGAAATTAAAGAGATTATTGCCATCCAAGGTAAAGACCGTAGTTGAAAGGGGTTGGACTAATACTGAGATTGAAGATATGCTCAATATGTGTAGCACAACAATGCAGATGCCCTAGTTCTTTTTGAGAATGGTTCTGGTGGACGAATGGGTATTTTCAATGAATAAAAGATGAAGCATATCATACTACTAATTGATGACAAGGAACTAAAGTTTGAGGATTGGTTAAAAGAAATGTCAATTGATTTGACTGATTTCTGTATGGCAATAATTGGATATGCCGAGGAAAAAGAGGAATATACTACTTTCTTACCTCCTGAAGGAACTAATGCTTCTTCAGGTATATCAAAAAGAGAATTGCAGATGGTGAGAAATTAACCCCAGAAAGTCCTGCGTTTAGAAAAGTGTATAGATTTGGAGTTCAGCAAACAATTCCTGCTGGTATAACACTTACCCAAGTTGTTACTGCATTAAGAAATCTAGGATTAGGTGCCTGAACACTTCCTCAATACCATTTTTTAAAATAATTTGCATTGTCAAATCAAAAAACTACACTAGAAGATATCTATCAGCAGTTTAACCAAAACGAGCTAAACTCTAGAACCGCCTTTGAGTTAGTGTATAACGAATGCAAGAATCTAAACACAACTGCAAAATGTAACTGCTCATCTTAACCAGCTTACTGCAGAAAAGACGGAATGGCAAAAGGTTAAGGATAAAAAAGAAAAAGCACCTGAAATCAAAAAGGCATAAGTGTTAACACTGTTAACAATATTATCACAGAGCCTATATGCGATTATTGGGTAGTTTTTTCATGAAACAAGAAACAAGAAATGACTACAAGGTCTGTTCTCAATGCGGACAGGGAGAAATTCCATTCAAGTTAGGAGTCTGTATATGTGGAAACCAAGTTGGCAAAATTCAATATGTAAAAACACCAGCAAAGTTTGCAAAAACCTACTATTGACATGAGAAATATGACACTGCAGTAGAAGACCAGCAAGTCCATGCAGCAATAATGACCTTTAGCGGAGATCAAAATAAGGTGGGTAAAGCATGAAGAAAAAATTGACCAACTGGATAATGAATGAGTGTTTCAATAATTCCCAATCAAAAGAAAGAAAATATGAATATCCAATGTATAATGAGATGGGTTCTCCCCACTATATGATAAAATTTTCTGGTTTATCTGAAAAGTATTGTGTTGGGTTTATTGATATAGTAAATTCTACAATAATTTCTGCAAACATGAATGAGATAGGTGGTGCAGATATTATGAAAACTTTTTAAATTCAATGACAGAAATTTTGCATAGTTTTGGTGGGATCACAATTAAGAATTGTGGAGACAGTCTGTTTTATTATTTTGCTGAGGCCCCTGAGCAAAAAAGTGGTTTTGGCTTTCGCAGTTATCTTGATTCTAGTCTTACAATGATTGATGCACAAAAGTTAATCTCTGAATATTTCAAAAAAGAAGGCTTGCCTGCTCTGAATTATCGTGTCAGTGCTGATTATGGAAAAGTAGCTATAATGAAATCCACTAATATCTCTGGCACTGATCTTTTCGGGTCTCCTGTAAATATCTGTGCCAAGATAAACTATAGAGCAGAAAAAAATGGAGTTGTTATTGGTGGTGATCTTTATCCATTTGTGAAAAATTTTGAAGGTTATTACTTTGAAGAAAAAAAAAGCCTTTCAATTGGTCAAAAAAATATGTATCCAATTTATTCAGTGCATAGAAACTAATTTTATTTTCAATTAATTTCTCAACATTAATTTATTTTTCAATCTAATTTTATTTTGTATTGACAGTCCCGACAATTAAAGAGCCAACTGATGCTTATTCTCTGCACTTATCGCAGATAGTCTCAAAGGTTTCCTCATCTAAGACTAATGATTTGCCTGAAGAGTGACATTTTGAACATAACCTATCATGGAATTGTAAGTAGTATTGAAAATAATTTGAAACTGTTTGTTTAATTTTGATTCGATCCTAGTCAATTATCATTAAATGTTAATAGACAGAATGAGCACCCTTTATCTATAATAAAAACACTCGCCAATTTTTTTGTCTCTCTGACCATTTTTTTCGAATTTTTGGTATTCTTTTTAGCCATGGGACGAATGATTTAATTTAGATTCGACGATCGATGAGTTTAGTGAATTTTACAAGTTTTGATTTTGATCAGCTTTTTGCAATGAGTGATGACACAAATCCAATAATGATGTTAATTTGGATTCTTCCAATTTTCTTTTTTGTGTTTTATGGACAACGAATTCAACTCTATGTTACTTCGGGTGAAATCAAAAAAGGAATTGGTAAGCTTGATGGTTTTAGAAATGAATCTCGAGAAGAATTAATTAATTATGTGAAGAAAAATTTGAAACCAGTAGATGATCCAGTTCAAAAAATTGACCGCTTTATAGATTATTTTACAATAATGCCAGTTGATATGGATCCTAATGGAATAGTTGACAAAGTTAGACACATTGTTAGGTCTAGAGAAGATTACACTCGAGAACACGTAAGATCCCTTTCCCCCCAAATGAGTAATATTGAATTGACCAAAGTTCAAACTTTACTTGAAATTGCGTCTTCCCTACAAATGATTTACAAAATAATTAATCACATGTATCTGACTGCAAAGAAACAAAATAACTATCCATTAATTTTACCTTTACAGATGATTCTTCCTTTTATAATGGAGCAATCCGAGGCAATGAAAGAAGCAATTCCTGTATTTAAAAAAGGACAACCTGTGGGTGATGGAATTGGTCCTATGGTTGTTGGAAAAATGATGTTAAAGAATCAAAAAGAAACAGTTGCATTTCAAACTGTTCTTGCAAAATCTGAATTTGAGGGCAGAAATCTATTTTTTTTAAAAGCTGAAGGTCCAGGATCTACTGTTGGAAGACCTGCTGATGGTTTAGAAAAAATTGTTTCTGAAAACGAAATTGATGTAATAATTATGATTGATGCTGCATTAAAGATGGAAGGCGAAGATTCTGCAACTGTGGCACGTGGATTCGGTGCTGCAATTGGTGGAATTGGAACTGAAAAATTCGAAATTGAAGCAATTGCAACATCTAAAAACATTCCAATATTTTCAATAGTTGTTAAACAATCCGTTAAAGAGGCAATTACATTGATGACCAAAGAAATTGCAGATAAGGCAGATGATGTACGTACTCAAGTTTATGAAATGATTCAAGAAAACACAACTCAAGGTCAATCCATTGCTATAATCGGTGTAGGCAATTCTGCTGGGGTGCCACAATAATGTTTTCAAAGAAAAAAATCATTCTAGAATATACTGTTGAAAAATGCTCCAAATGTGGAATGCAAAAAAAAAGAAAATTTTCTGAAGGTGATGTTTTGTTTACTGAATGCTCTAAATGTGATTCCTGTGACGGAATGAGTTTCATTGAGAAAATTTTCGGCGAAACCCTAGAACAATAATTCTGAATTATTCTGTTCTGAATTTTAGATTACAAGTTGGGCAAAACCATGATATGCTGTCTCTCCTTGTTCTTTGAACATAAATCCTCCACATTTAGGACACGGTCTTACTTCTTCACTCAATTTACTTCATGGTGTTCATGGATCTTTTGTAGTTACTGTAACACCATTTTCTAATGGAATAAATGTGTGTTCTGCCTGAGCAACTTTTTGCTCATTTACTTCAATAAGAACTGGATATGCCTGAATTGCTTTCTTTTTTATCAAAACATCTAGTAATTCTCCTGCTTGTTTTTCATCCCATTCTTTTGTTATCCATCTCAATGCAAATGGCAACATGTTAAATTCCTCCCAGATAAAATCAAGTAGTCTGTCAGCTTCTTCATGTTTTGTTTTCTTTCGTGAATTTATTGCAAAAATATTTCTGATTTGCCCATTTCTGACAAATCCTCCGCCCTGCTCTGTGGTGACAAATGGTTCACATGCATATGCAGAATTCTCAGAAAGTGAAAATCCACCAATTGACCAAATATTTGGAATGGATTTTCCTGCATGAATAGTATATTGATCCAATGAATGTCCACTAAGATTTGCAATTGGCTTGTATCCTCTTTGCTTTATTGTAGTTTCAATTGTACGTCCAATATCGCTTGCTTTTACTCCTGCTTTTATCATGGACATTGCATTTCCTAATGCTTCTTCTGCAGCTTGGATTAATCCATCGAATTGTGCATCATAGCAAACAGTTACTGCAGTATCTGCAATGTATCCATTAATTTGAGCACCAAGATCAATTTTTACCATGTCCGTATCCTTGATTGTAATTGGATCGTTAGGCTCTGCAGTATAGTGTGCTGCAATTTCATTAATGCTGGTGTTTACTGGAAATGCACATTTTGCACCCCTTTTTTTGATTTCTCCTTCAACTTCTTCACAAATATCATAAACCGATTTTCCAATCCAATCTTTTTTCCTGACCATTTCTCTTACTTCTGCAGCAATTTTTCCTGCTCTGAGATATTCTTCTAGTTGCACATTTTTGTTCATTAGATTACCTTTAAAATAATTATCTCAATTGATTGGTAACTCATTACCAAATCATCCCATAGATTCGTATTTTAAAATGAACAGTTTTTGATAATATTTTATTGTAATGTGCTATTATGTATTTTCAAATTAATTTTTTTCAATAATGCCAGTTTTTATCAACGATACTAATCCATCAAAAAATACTCTGTCTTCCATTTTTTCTTATTTTTCTTTATTCAAAATTCATTCCTATATGTGTAAATTTGTTAAATTTTGGAATGATTTTTCCATCAAATTTAGTATCTGTGAAGCTTAAATTGGGCTACTTTCAAAATTTACTGGGATCGTGGTCTAGCTTGGTATGATTCTGCGTTTGGGACGCAGAGGTCGAGTGTTCAAATCTCTCCGATCCCACCATAATCATTATGTTATTATCAAATCATTACCTAGTTTTTTTGCCGAGCAATGAGGAAGAGTTAGAGAATTGACTTTGAAATGAAGTAAACTAATTGGCTCTGAGCTCCGGCATGTTTTTATGAATTATTTGAGGTGTTGATTTTATTGAAATTTGAAAGACATGACATCTTGCTGATTGCAGGGCTTTTGCTTTTCATGATAGGTCTGATCCCCTTTATGGCACCAATGTATGCTGGTATTATTGTGATTATTATGTATTTTGGAATCAAAGTGTATGTGGGGAAAAGAAAACAATTAATTCAAAAAGATGTGGGTGAGGGAATCTGTATGGAATGCGGCTCACGAGTTTTTAATAAAAAATGCCTCAATTGTGACTATTCTAAAGAATAATTCCTACGTATGCCTTAATACCGAAAAATTGCAAAAAAATTCATGTTTTTAAGATATATGACTTTAACAACAAGCTCAACTTTTCCTCAATTTCATTCTAAAAAGAGCCCTCTATTCAATCAAATTAGGAAACAACAATGAACAGTAATCTCTCTTTAGTGTTATCTTTATTCATACTTGCAGGAATTATAGTTCCAGCATATGCTCAAACAAATTCTGATCATGTGATAATAAATGAAGTAGACATAAACCCTCCTGGAAATGATGCAACATCCGTTTCAGAATGGGTAGAGATTTACAATCCAACAAACTCTGATATTAATTTAGGTGGATGGAAAATTGCGTCAACCACTGTTCTTAAAAAAACTATGACAATACCTGATGGTACTGTAATAAAACCTGGACAATTCTTGACATATTCTTACCAAAGTGTTTGGTTTACTGATTCAAATGAATCAGTTGAACTAAGAGATAAAAATGGAATTGTAATTGATAAAACTCCTCTAATTGCTGATATTCAAAATGACTTTAAATCTTGGCAGAGAATCTATGATGGTTTTGATCTAGACAGTTTAAGTGATTGGAAATTTGCAACATCAACTGCGGGCTCATCAAATGGAAAACTTGTAGAGACACAAGCATCTGAAGAAGTCACTGTCACTGTATCTACAGACAAATTATCATATTTGTTTGGCCAAACTGCAACAATAACGGGAAATGTATCTAAAGAAGTTTTTATCGTTAAACCCTTTTTCCAGTCACAACCAATCAAAGTGGATATTTCTGGTCCAAACTATTCCCAATCAATAAATTTGTATCCTGATCTTAATCTAAATTACAAAACCACACTCAACTTACATCAGGTTCTAGGAATTAAAGAAGGTCAATTCACTGTCTCAGTTTCTTATGCTGGTGCAAATGCTAATACAAATTTTTCAGTGGGATATGAAATATTAGAACAAAAAACAAAGGAAGATTCTTCTCTTAGTATAATCACTGATAAATCTCAATACATTCCAGGACAACAAGTTTCAATTACTGGTTTTGCTTCTGAAATAATTCCATTTGAGGGTATGAAATTAACTGTAAAAGATACTCAAGATAAAGTTGTCTTAAGTGGAAATTTGTATCCTACTAAAGGTAAATTTTCAACTAGTTTGTTCTTGACAACTGTAAAACCTGTATTTGGAACATACAATGTGTACGCCGAATATTCTGATAAATCTGCATTGACAACTTTTGAGGTACTTGAAGATATTAAAGAAGATGTACCAATCTCACTTTGGACTAATAAAATTGTTTATGGCTTGGGTGACGAAGTAACAATTTCTGGAAGGCTAAACCAAGTTTGGATTAGTTATTTGGATTTAGAAATAATCCAAACAAAACAATCAGCATTAAAAAATACTTTAGGAAGTGATTCTGGATTTAAAATACTAGATGGTGTGAGAATACTGGGTGATGGCACTTTTACATATAAATTCAAAATTCCAAATAACTCCCAAAGGCTGGGTGATTACAAAATTAATGTTTCAAAGGATATAGGATCTGCTTCAATGATCATCCATGTATCCACAAATCCTGATGAATTTGTTGTGTCAAATACACCATTAACTGTGAAAACCGATAAAAATGTCTATGAACTTGGTGGAAAAATCATTGTCAGTGGATTTATCAGAGATCACTATAGTAGTTCAAGTTATACCTCTGTTGCTCCTGTAAAAATTTCCATTTCTCATGAAGACGGAACTCCATTAGAAATCATTGGCTCATCTAAGGCTGGAAAATTATCTACAAGTGGAGTTTCAATTGGGTATGTTTTTACAGCAATCCCGGAAACCTCTGGTCAATACTCCCTACAAATTGACGTTTCAAAGAATATCTTTACTGATGGAAACTACATTATCAAAGCTCAATACCTCAGTAACACTGCAACAAAAAATTTCTCCATTATCAATCCACTTGATCTGAAAGATGGTCCAATAATTTCTCTTGATAAGGAAGTTTATGGTTTTGGTGAAACTGTTCGTCTCACTGGAGTCGTTCCGCCTACAGGTGATAATACAGTTGAAATCTTCATCATTAGACCTGATGGTACTAGAAGCAATTTTGGCACCTCAATTGAAAACCAACGATTCTCATGGACCTGGACTACTCCTATCTCTGAAAGATATCAAAATATCAAAACTGATGATGGACGAGATGTGACAAAATCTAACATAGGAGTATACAAAATACGAGTGGCCAGTCCTCCATACGGTGTCGATCTTTTCTTCAAAGTTTCATCAAATCCAGAAAATGACTCTCTTTCTAAAACACCTATTTTTGTTACAACTGAAAAATCACTATACAAAGCAGGTGAGAAACTAAAAGTTGTGGGGAATGTCATCAAACGTCAACAAGGTAATGAAGGTCTCGTAGTACCCGAGCGAGTAACAATTAAAGTTCTGGATGGCACTTTCCCATACAAACAAATTCACGAATCATCTGTTTATCCTACTCAAGGTGGTGGCTTTTCAAGTCTTTTTGAATTGCCTGCAACAATATTTAGCGAAGGAAGTTATACAGTAAAAGTATTTTATGGAAATACCAAAACTGATGCTGTCTTTAGTGTGGTGAATGATTTTACTTTTGGCGGTGATCAACCATTATCTCTTTTATTATCAACTGATAAATCAGAATATTATCCAGGTGATGTTGTGATTGTAACTGGAAAGCCAAATAAGTTAATTTATCTTGAAAAGTTTGAAGTAAGTGTTGCTAAAAAAACAGGTAATGAAATAACATGTGGTTCTTTTATTTGTGGTAAAAATTCTGGCCCTGTAACCACAATCCGTCCTAGTTCTTCAGGATCCTTTACTTATCAATTCACAATCCCAACATCTACAGCTGCAATTGGTTCCTACGAAGCAACAGTTGATGCCGATTTTGAAACAAAATCCATTAAATTCAATGTTGTTGAAAAACCAAAAACTCTAAAATTAGATACGATAATTGAGAAAGAAAATAGACTTTCTGAAAATATAATTTCTATTTTTACTGCAGAAAAAAATGTTAATGATGTAACTGTTGCACCAAGAGTCATTTCTGGTTCTTTGATTACTCCTATACGAGGTGACGAATCAAGTGTTAATCTCAAAATTTCAAGTGAAACTGGAATTTGTATTATTGGGTCTGATGCTGATTGTCTAGTGAGTGAATCTACTCGAAAACCTGGCCAAATCTATGATGTTGTTGAAGTTGATGGGGTCTCTTTGAATGTAAGATATAGTGGCTCAGATACAAGATTGGAGAAATTCAGCATTCTACCTGAATCTTCAAATGCATTTTTGTCTGATACTAATTGGAACGTTGAGATTATCAAAGATGATCAAGTTTCACGATTCTATTACAAAATAACATACAAAACAATAGAGTAAATTCAAAATACCCTAGATTTTATTATTGATTAAAGTGAAATTACAAGTTTTAATGTTTTACCAAGATGATCCAAAAAAATGCACAGCTGCTAAAATGGTGAAATTTGGTCTTGCTCAAAACATAAAAAAAATTGGAACCAAAGGATTAGTCTTAGACCCTTTCTCTGAAAAAACTCTACTTCCCAAAGATAGATTTTTGATAAATTCCGTTATAGGCATTGATTGCTCTTGGAATCTTATAGATCAAGCTTTCTCAAAAAAATTTAATGGAATAAAAAGAAAACTTCCTCCTTTACTTGCGGGGAATCCCGTAAATTATTCTAAACTCAATAAACTCACTACTGCTGAAGCATTATCTGCATCATTGATAATTCTGGGTTATACCGAACAAGGTTTAGAATTACTTGATAAATTCAAATGGGGCCATACCTTTTATGAACTAAATCAAAATCTCTTTGAAGAATACTCAAAACTTAAAAATGAGGGACAAATAGATTTGATTCTAAAAGATTATGGTTTGGTATGATGCCTCTTCTTTAAAATAATCATTATCCCAATTATGATTCCTACCGGAATTATCCAAAACCAAAATTCTGGTTCATTTTCTGAAAAATCCGTTTCGCTATTGGCGCTTGTTGGTAACTTTTCTCCCTTTTCAGTTACAATGAAACTTGACTCATAAAAATCTGGTTTTAATACTGAATTTGAAATTGCAAATACTTTGATGTTGTTTGCTCCAATTCCTAAATCTTTTGTAATCTCAGAAGGAATACTGATTGTAATGTTATTCTTATCTAATTTGAGAGTCTTTGATGATATCATATTTCCATCACTATTTGTTAAAAAGTAAAGTATGTTGTCTGAGTTCTCTGTCTCTACCCCTACACTTAGTTTTGTTCCTCTTTGTAATGTACTTTTCATATCTATTTTCTTGATTTCTGGAAATTTTGCTTTTTCAAACTGCTCCCATTTTCCAATTTTGAATGGATATGAATTATCATTGAATTCTCTAACTGTTATTGTTCTTGATTCTGGAGAGTATGATTCAAGATAAAATGGACCATTACTAATTACAGCATGTTTCTTGATTTCAATCCATTTAATTGATGAATCATATCTGTTTTGATAATATTTTGAATCACTAATATCTTTTAGTGCCTTTGGAATGTAGTTTGTATCTCTGAATTCTTGCAAATAACTTTTGATCATATTTGCATCATTTGGGATAATTAATGATAACCAGTTTACATTTTTGCTTGTAGCACCCGATCTTGAAAATGATGCTTTTCCATCAACCACTGCTTTTTCCATCGCAACTGAAATTTCCCATGGCATAGGATTCCATAGTAATGCCCATTCAGCAATCTCTCCTTCATCAAAATGCCAATAATCCACATACACTTCAATCGTATCTTCATCAATTGGATTCACTCCAATGATTGTTTGAATGCTCTGAGCAGCTCTTGGAGTAAATTCTGTATCAAAAGTTCTATCATTTTCATCCGTTTGTGTTCCCCATTCTATTGTAAAATATAATGAGTAAAGAATGTCATTCATATCCATTTTTTGCCCATTATGCCAATTACTAAATTCAAAATCAAATGTTACCTTGCTTGTTGCACGTGAATCTGGTTCTACATTCTTCCATTTTTGCAATGTTGGATTCCACATTTTTGATTCTATTGGAATTTCAAGTTTATCATTAGGTTCTGCGGTTTCAACTTTCCAATTTGCTCTAACCGGAATTGTCTCACCTGTGAATGGGTGTTTGAATGTTCCAGGATCTGATATGATTCCCCAAATATGTCTACTATAATTATCAGTTAATCCCATGATTGGATTCCAAGCTCCTTGATAAATTTGTTTAACTCCGATTACAAATTCATCACTTTCACTTTTAGCATTAATTGGTGTGAATCTACTTGGTACTCCTGCACCAAAGTCATTTACAATTCCACTTACTTTCTCATTTGCAACATATTGATCAATTTTGCTTGCCAAAAAAATTCTGACTGATTCATTAATTCCTTCAACAACTGCTTCTTGAATTAATTCTGATCTTTTCTCTGACGATTCAAAATCTCCTGTGTAAATTTTCTGAGTCAATGAATCTAATTTGTCATTTTCATAATTCCAATATGACGGATCATTAAATCCTGGCATGTTCGAAAACCAAGGAGAATACATCTGTCCCAATCCTACTGAATCGTATCTTACAAATGCAGAGCGTCCCCACCCTTCAGTATACAAACTCCATTTTAAATCTGAAGGATTTGAACCATATACTACAACAAATGCTTTGTTAAGATCTCCAAAATCCTTTTTGACAGTAAATCCTATTTTTTCAAGTTCTACTGATAAAATCTCTCCAATTGATTTTCTGACTGGATCATCACTTCTAATCAAAATTGTAATTTCTATTGGAGTGTTTGTAATTTGCCATTTTTCATCAATCTTGATTGCCCCTTTCTCTTCTAACACTTTAGTGATTATTTCATCTGCAAGAGTAGGATTGTATTTGAAATTAAACGACTCTAACTGTTTGATTATTGTAAGATATTCTGGGTCTGATGGACTATAGTAAGAAATGATTGGTGCACCATACCCTCCCATCAATTCATTGATGATTAGCTTTCTATCTACCAAATAATTTAGAGCAAATCTGATATCTCTATTTGAAAATGGATTAAATTTTTCAGATTCTGCAGGATTTACAAGAATGCTGTATGATCCTCCTGTTGAATCAAAAACCTGTAATCCTTCTCTTGATTGAAGATTTTCTAATCTATCTGATGAAATTCTATAATAATATATGTCGAGATTTCCATTTCTTACTTCTTCTAATGCTGTGTTTTCATCTAAATATTGAATGAATTTAACTGAATCAAAAAATGTATTTATTTCTGCAAATGATTCATTATACATTAAAGTTACAATTAAAAAAGCTAGCAGTATTACTAGCAATTTTTTCATGTTCTTAGTTTCAAAAACTTGTAATAAAATCTATATCATAATAACTCTCGCTTAATAGTTCTTAAAACCTATATCTCTTCATGAATCAAAAAATAAAGTTGAAAATTCATCCTAAGATGGTTATTGGATTAAGTGGAATTATTCAAGGTGGTGTATCGATTGAGGATTTTTCTGCTGTTACAAAAATGAATGCTGCTGACTCTGAAATAACTCTTGAAGAATTTATCAAAAATGACATTGGTTCAAAACAAGATAATAATTATTATTTTGAAGATGGTGACAAACTAAAAATTGCAGTTAAATTACTTGAAAAAGGTTATCCTATTGATGAAATCTCAATTGCACTTGATTGGAAAGATTTTGAAGGTTTAACTGGTGAAATTTTATCCTCAAAAAGTTTTGCAGTTATAAAAAATATGATTCTTACAAAACCCCGTATGGAAATTGATGTGATTGGCATTAGGTTAGGAATTGCAATTTTAATTGATTGTAAACATTGGAAAAGATATGGCGCATCAGCATTACAAACTGCAGTCAAAAAACAAATTGAGAGAACAAAACACTATGTAGAAAAAACTCCTGGTGCAATGGCTGTACCTGTAATTGTAACATTATATCAAGACAAGATAAATTTCATTGAAAACGTTCCTATTGTTCCAATTTTTCAATTCTCTTCATTCATTGATGAATTTTATGGAAATATTGATCAGATGAAGACTATAGAAACAAACTAGTAATGAAAAACAATACTCCGCTTATTACAAATGTTTTGGTGATTTTTAACGAATTATCTAGTGCTTTGGAATAGTCTTCGTATATTCCCTGTCCCATGACTTTCACATTTGCCTCGTTTTCTAAAATTTCAAATTTTGCAGATGTTGTATCTGACTCTGCATTTTTAGCAATTTCCAAAAACCATTTTGAAAGTTTGTCTGCACTTGTTATCAATCCCAATTGATAATACCCATTTCTGTTTCTAGCTTTTACTGGTGCATAGTGAGTGTCTGATGTACAAATTTCTAACAGGTTGTAGTCTCTCTTTGAAAAATTATCTATGATTTTCTCTCTAACTCCATTTTCCATATTGTTTGCATCTGCCCAACCTAGAAAGTATTTTTTATCATTAATCACAAGACAAACAATTCCTAATCCACCCATTCCCAAATCTTCTGTCCATACATCCATGTCATCTGAATTGGCATAACCAAACTCTATTGGATAACTATCTTTTGTAATTAGAGTGTCTAAACAAGACTTTGCAGCTTTTAACATGTCTTCTCCATTTTCTTTTGAAATCTCTTCACCCATGGCATTATGACAATCAATTGTCATAGTTCTTGCATAATTTCGATTCTTTGCATACTGTTCAATTTCTGTTTTCATATAACTTGGAATGTCTTCCATACCATGAGGAGATAAGGACAAAAATAATAATGGATTATTTCCAAAAAGTAAACCTGTTGCTCTTGCTTTGTTTATTTGGACTGTAACTGGTTCTGTACATTGCAGTCCTTCTTCTTTGACATTACTATCTTCTATTTTTTTCAGATAGTTTTCCACTTCATTTCTCGATGGCAGATTCAATGAATGATCAGATATGCTATGCATGACCATTGCTGATGATGATAAATTTTTGTAAATCAGGTATGGGATATTACTTCCGCCTACTGGATGATATGGTCCTGGATGAATCTCTGGCAGGACCATTCTAAACTCTGTTTCACCATTAGGTGATGATAGTCTTAGTTGTGATGTAGTTACTTTGGTTTCACTTGAGCGTTGTTCCATTAGTTCTTCAGCATCGTCAAAATCATTTCCTTGTGATGCAAGATATGCTTGAATTGTTTTGTGTGTGCTTTCCATTCCTGGTCTGCCAGCTCTGTCAGTGAGAACTGACCAAATGCTTGCAATTATCATAAATGATATTCCGTATCCTAATCCAATTGGTTCGTAAAGTACTGACAGCCACATGTCTTGTGGAATTAATACAAAATACATTGCTAATGGTTGAATAAAACAAATTGCCCAAGCTTTTTTGAGACTTGCTCCGAGTGTTGTAGTGTAAATCCCTATTCTAAAACTAGCAAAAAGCAATACTCCAAAAACTATAAAGAATAATTCTATCTCTTTTGCTAAAACTATGCTTGAAAGTATTCCCATCAAAATTGTAACTGTCCATAACATGTTTCCAAAAAGCGATGAATGTAGTGACTTTGAATATTCTTTTTTCTTTGAAAATCTAGTATCTAGTAACTGAGTTACAACTAAAACTCCTAAAACTATTGGTAATCTATACCAATTTTGTTCAAAACCTAAATTGCTCAAATAACCAAAATATGTTGCAAGAACCATCACTGAAGCTACTACTAATGACACAATTAATGAAAAATAGTGTGATGATGGATTTACTAGAGTAAGGGAAAACCTATTATGTATATTTGAAACATCATCTGATTCTTGTTCCATTGCTTTTTCACGGAGCTAGGAAAAGATCTATTACCCATGAAATTGCAATTAAACTAATTGGAATTGACACTACAATTTTTGGATCTATTTTGAATCCCTTTGTCTCATCTTCAAAGAATCTCATGAGACCTCCACTTGATGCTGGAAGTGGTGCTGATTTCTTTTTACTACTCATTATATCTCGACATCACGGATTTTTACATAAAAACTTTATTGTTTTCCTTTCATTTTTTCTAGTGTTTCTAGCACTGAATTAATTGATTTTAGAATTTCCTGTTGTTTTTCATGATTTTCTTCTTCTTCAAGTTCTTTTGAGAGTGATTCTATCTTTCTTTCAAGAGTTTTCTCTAGTCCTGATTTTTTATGCTGTAGTGTTTTTTCTATTATGATCTCTTTTTTTCTTGGTTCGCGTCCACATCTAACACATAGTGCGTGCCCTTCTTTCATTACTCTGACTCCTGCACAATATGGACAAGGCTCGCCAAGCAACGTTGCGCCATTTAGTAGCATTTCAGCAGCTTTTTTTGTGAGATCTTTGGACAATACTCTTCTTTGATTTTCTATCTAAAAAATCAATTTCTTTTTAATTTGTAAGGAATAACCAAACAAGGCTTAATAGTGCGTATAATTGAATTTATTTCGAACGAATGGCAGTAATTTGTAATACTTGTGGTCTACCAGAAGACTTGTGCGCATGCGGTGAACTGGCCAAAGATAGCACTAAAATTATTATTAGATTAGAAACTAGAAGATTTAAGAAAAAGGGTACTATGATTGAGGGATTAGATCCTAAACTAAATAATTTAGAAACTGTTGCAAAAGAACTCAAAAATAAATATGCCTGTGGCGGAACTGCCAAAGAAGGTTATATCTTCTTACAAGGCGATCATAGAGATAGCATCAAAGACACTTTGATCAATTTAGGATTTGCTGCTGATACTATAGAATTACATTAGAATACATTGGAAAATTCAAACAGAATTCTTCAATTCCTTGGAATTCCATTTGCTGGATTACAATCAGTTATTCTTGGGTTGTTGCTTGTTTCATTTCCTATAGGGATTTACATTGTTTTTGAAAGTGAAATTGGTGGAGATATCAATTATGAGTACCCTCTCACGTATTTAGCCCTTTTTAAAAACACAGAATTGTATCAGGTATCATTTGATGTCAGTATTGGAGATGTATTTGTTATTTTCTGGATTTTTTATGTTGTGTTATTTACAATTGCGATTTTTGGACCAAAACATGGATTTTTAAAATCTCTTTCACCAATAATCTCTTTTGGAAAATTTAACACTACATCAAACTATATGATTGAAATAACAAAATGGTTTTCCATTTTAATCCTAATTTCTGCATTGATTAATTTTATTCAAGAGGCATTTGGTATTGTAACCATTCCTCCTCTTGATGACAATGATCTGATTCAGTTTTTTTATGTCTCTCTTGCACCATTGATTGAAGAATTTGGATTTCGTCTAATTTTGGTTGGCATCCCATTATTTGCCATGTATTCTCACAAATCTACGCTCAAATATTTTATCAAATGTTTGTGGATTCCTAGTTCACTACATATCAACAATTACAAAAAAGCCCTTTTGTTAATTACATTTGTAGGTGTCTTCTTTGGATTTGCACATATTGCATTTGCTGAATCTTGGAGTGAAGGAAAATTTGCTCAAGCTGCTGCCAGTGGTGTTATTTTAGGATGGGTTTATCTAAGATATGGGTTTGTCGCTTCGCTTTTGATTCATTGGGCCATGAATTATTTTATTTTTTCATACGCTAATTTTATTTCACAATTAAATGACATCCCCATTCAGGAATCTTTTTCTCATTCACTAATGTCTTCATTGGAAATGTTATTTTTGATATCTGGTGCTATATCTATTTCAATTTTATTCGTAAGTCGATTTTACTCTAAAAAAGAATCTATCTTAAAGGTTTAATGCTACTTTCAAACCTTTGTATCTATTTCTAATAGTAACTTCTGTAACCCCTGCAGCTTCTGCTACATCTCTTTGTGTTTTGTTTTCTCCGTTTGTAACACATGCTACATAAAGTGCTGCGGCTGCTAATCCCATTGGATCTTTTCCTGCAGAAATTTTATTCTCTTCTGCAGTTTGTAAAATTTTTGTTGCTTTTCTTTTTGTTTTTTCTGATAAACCTGCCTTGCTTGCAATTCTTGAAATACATTTAATTGGATCAACTACTGGCATTTTCAAATTCAATTCCCTAAGCAACAGACGATAACATCTTGCGATATCTTTTCGTTTAATATTACTTGCATGACCTATGTCTTTTAGTGTTCTAGGTGTTTCTGTATCTCTGCATGCCGCATAAAGTGCTGATGCAATCAAAGCTGAAATGGAACGACCTCGAACTAGACCTTTCTCTAGTGCTTTTCTGTAAATGTATGCTGCTTTTTCTATTACTGCATCTCCTACTGCAAGTTTGTCTTTTAATCTGTCTAATTCACTGAATGCCTGTCTAAAATTTCTATCAACTGGTTCATGTACTTGACTTCTACTATCCCAAGTCCTTAGTCTTTCAATTGTACTTTTCATCGAAGCAGTTAATGGCTTTCCTGTAGCATCTCTATTTTGTGGATTGATTATTGTGGCTAATCCCATATCGTGCATGGCAAGTGATGTTGGGACTCCTGCTCGGCTTTTGTTTTCACCTTCGTTTGAAAATGATCTCCATTCTGGTCCCGATTCTTCTACTTTATCTGTAATTACAAATCCACACTTTCCACAAAAATTCTCTCCTGTGTTGGCATCAGTAACTACTGACCCTTGTCCACATCTTGGACATCTGTCTTTTGGATTTATTTTTTTAGCCATCTTTAAATCTCACAAAACCTTTTATGATACTATTTAAGAATTTCTAATTTATTGTTTATAAGTCTGTTGATGATCTCAATCTGGATTTTTTGATCTTAAAAATAATTTCAATTTAATTGATTTCTAGAATTTTTTTAATTTGTTCAGCAATATGTGGTTTTTCGTTTTGTTCTAATAAAAATTTTAAATCTTCTGAATTGTCTACATCCCACATTATTCTTTTTACAAAGACCATTGCAACATTTAGTGTATGTTCTTTGGCAGTATTCATGTGAATTTTGTAACTATCCTCATCGTAATGAGTTTCCATAAGATCAATTGGCATTCTTACAAGAGCATTTGTACCATCAAATCTTCTTGATGGAATAATTATTGCAAAATTTGGAGGTGCCTTGTAGTTTAACATAAAATCAATATCTTGAGTTTTAATGTATGGGATGTCTTGGGGAAAGACAATTGATGCATCATAATTATTCTCTAAAAGATATTTGTCTGCGATTGCAACTGCACTATTTACACTCTCTTCTTTTTCATCAATTAAGACTATTGCATTAAATTTTTTTCCAATCGCTTTTGCCTTTTCTTCTTTTGTTACTATGACTGTTTTATCAATTTGAGGCGAAATTGAAATTGTATGTAGAATTTCTTCTAACATTACCTCACACAAATTTTCTATTTTCTCTGGAGATAAATCTAAACGTGTCTTTGCATTAGAGAAAGTCTTTACAGGAATTATAACAGCTATTTTCAAATTAAACGTGTACTTGTTTTAAAATAAAATTCGCTAATGCGTCTTCAGCTAATTTATTTTTCATGGTGATTTTTGTTTCAAAAACTCTCATGTCTAAACTCTGAATTTTCTTTGTTAGCAGTCTATCTTTAGAATCTAAGATGATATTGGAACACACATCTGAATACATTTTTGCTAATCCATAAGTATTAGATTCAATTCCTGCTGCTTGCATGTATTTTGCTGCAGGACCGGTAATTGCATCTTCTCCAATTAATGGACTTATTGCAACAACTTTTTTCTTAATCTTTGATAACTCTTTTCTAATTCCTTTTATCTGAAGCATTGGACCAATTGATGTCAGAGGGTTTCCTGGAGCTATAATTACCATGTCTGCATCATGTATTGCATTTACTGCTTCTGGATTTGGACGAGCTTTATCTGCCCCGATATATTGGATTCCTAAAACAGGATCTTTGCCTCTATGTTTAACCCAATATTCTTGTAAGTGTAATTCTCCTTTGTCTGTAGTTATTCGTGTTTCTATACTGTTATCAGTTACTGGAATGATGTTTGCGCTAACTGCAAATTTCTCACACATCCATTTAGTGATATCACTTAGATTTTTTCCATTCTTTAACATATTAGTTCTAATCAAATGTGTTGCAGCATCTCTATCTCCAACTCTAAACCATGTCTCTTCTCCAAAAATTTCCATTTGACGTAAAAAGTTGAAAGTATCCTTCTTCATTCCCCAACCTCTCTCTTGATCAAGCAAATCTGCTAAACCATAAACAATAGTATCAATATCTGGACAAACATAGAGTCCATAAAGCCAATAATTGTCCCCCACATTACTAATTACATTAACTTTGGATTCTTGAGCAACCAGTCCTCTAACTAATTTGACTGAACCTGTTCCTCCTGCTAAAACTGTGATCATACCATTTTCCCCTAAAACTATCAAGTTATGCTACATTACTCCATATTACTTTTTCAAAAAATTGCGATCAGCAAAATTAGGATAAGTTTATTACCGTTATTTTGTGAATTTTATTTGTGTCTAGGGCTGTAATTTTAACAGTTTTGCTTGCGGGACTAGTTGTTATTGGTACAAGTAGTCCTGCTTGGGCCGCACAATTAGATGCAAGAATTAATCCTAATTCTGATTCATCTCCATTTTCAATGCATTATCTAAAAACAGTCTTCATTGAATATCCAAACAGTGGCAATCTATTTGATGAATTACGTGGAAAAGAATGGACTGTTTCTGGAACTGCAGACTCATCTAACCCTGGTGTTCAGGATCTGATGAAAAAACTAAATCAAAAATTATCTAATGATGGAAGTCATGCAAAAATTTCCGATTTGAATGTGACTTATGAATTCTTACTGAAAGGAAGAAACATCAATACATCAATTGACTATAAGGTTCTCATAGAAGGAACCATTACTGGTTATGTAATTACAAAAGATGCTCAAAGAACTTTAGTTGATTTGGGCTGGAGAGGAATGACAGTAAATGACGAAATCAACATTGACGGTGTCGAAATTAATATTCCTATTAACATGCTACGAGACCAAGAGCCAGCAGTTTATGCTGTTTTTGCTGGAACTCAAGCTGAGCAAGTTCTTCATAGACCAATTATTAATGCCGATTTTATTTTAGAACAACCACTTACTAACTGGCACTTTTTGTTTGATCCAACTGGTATCAATGTAGATGCTGGTACATTTGGATTAGATGAATCAATATCAGGATTTGTAGTATCCAGTTGGACAATGGGTGAAAGTAGTATTAGAGAAGGCCGACAAGTTGAAAGAGTATTTACAGCAGAAGTTAATGCTGATCAAAAATATACTGTTAGAAGTGTACAATCATCAGATCAGGCTAACTTATCTATGATTGGTTTTGGGGCTTTGGATATTTTGGATGGTCTTGAAATTGCAGGTGTTACTCCAACTCCTCCAGAAGGATATGCTACAACTTCAACTGGTGACTTTCCTATTATGATAGTTTATGGAATGGCTGGAATGGCAGCAGTTGCAGGAATTGGATTTTTCATTATAAGTAACAGATCCCTCAAAAATGAAAAAATTGGTCAACAAGGAATTGATCCTAATAGATTAGTTGGTTATCAAACTAGTGCGTCATCTGGTGGTTACCAAACCAATAGGGGTGAGGCACAATTACGAGATGAGACTGATTATCAACAAACTAGAAGTGTTTATGATGATGCTCCTCAACAACAAAGTCCTCCACCACAAGCATCTATACCTTCAACTCAAGAAGCAGCATGTGGATGTGCAGCATCAGCTGAAATGGGCTCTGAATGTGATTGTGAGATGCAAGGCTCTTGTCTATGTGATGCATCATGCGAATGTGCAGCAGAGATTTGTAAAGAGAATGCTCAATCAATGGGCTAGACTTTTTAAAATTACGTTCTAATTATTATTCATTTAATCATATGGTAGGCAAGCTAGAGGAGTCTATCAAACTTTTGAGAAAGTAATGATAATGCTTCATTAGAAATGTACCCTTTACCTGAAAGAATGATTTTTTCATATGGCATGTCCTTGGCAAATCACTCTTCAGTTGTAGGTTTTGAAAATGGTTTCTGGTTATCTTTTAAAATTATCTTAGAATTTTTTACTGAGATAGAGTGGCTGTAGCCTTTAAGAAATTTTACGTTGCAATGATTTTCTGACCTTGAAGAGCCATGAAAAATCAATTATTATGATTCACATCCAATCCCATCCTTGTCACCATCAAATCTGTGTGGGTCTGATGGCAAAACTGTAAATCTTTTTTGTGGAATATCTTTGCAATCCAAGTCAGGGGGGCCGGATGGAATACAGAAATCAGGATATGAAGGATCACATTTGTTTTCATCAATCTGAAAATCTTGAACAGGCGCAACAGATTTAGAAACTGAATTTGCTATGCATCCATGTTTGATAGCCCAAGACTCATTTGCAAACTCACTGGAAGAACAGAATCTCACTTCCAAATGCCCCAAATTGGCATCAAGTAATTCTTCATTGAGATTCACATCATTACAAGTAATCATTCCAACCATTCGACCATAACTACCTAAAATATGTCCATCATCTTCATCAACTAGCACTTCAGAACCAACAGGACAAATCGTTTGGATGAAATTTCTCGAATCTACTCCTCCAAATCCCTTTAATTCAGGAGCTGATGCCAAGGAAAATCGTACAGACTGATTATCAACATGAATGGTATCTCCATCAATTATTCTGGTTACAGTTCCTATGATGCATCCCGCAATTCCAGAACACTCTTGTGATGAGTACTTGGAAGTAGTGGATGTAGTTGGCTGAATGGTAGATGTCGTTTCACAGCCTATTCCATCCTTGTCGCCATCAAACCCATGCTTGTCTTCTCCAATAACTTTGAAATTCCTGTACAAAATCTCTCCGCAATCTAAGTTGGGAGACCAAGAGGCAATACACACATCAGGATATGATGGATCACAAGAGAATTTAGTTGTCTGTACAGATTGTGATGGTGTTGTAGAAATTTGAGAAGAATTAGTTGCTCTTTCTACTGTTGTATCTACTCTGATCGATTCAGTTGTTTGATTTTGAGTTATATTATTTCCTGCAATTATTACGGCGATTACAATAATGCCTACCACAATTACAATAATTGCACCTTTCTTCATAACATATACAGGCAATTGTTATAATTAAAAACACTCCAACAAATCAACCTCAGTACTAGCATAAGTCATAAGACGTTTTCACGCTCAGAAGGGGCATTCTATTTTTATTGATTGTCAATAAACTCATAACACTTTTTTTAAAACCCACCCGAAATAAAATTAAAAATTATGTGTGCTGGGAGTAACCCTCCTTCTGTTTTCACGATATTTCGCTTTGCAGCCTACCTGAACCTAGTACAGGAACTTTAAGTTCTGTTTGGCCTTGCTCCATGTGGGGCGGCTTTTTTCATTCCTTTTATGGAAACCTCAGGTTTTTCCATCATAGTGCGCCATATTGGATTTTTTTCTGTTCCGTTGCCAATCATCTCTAATTATCCATCTCCAGATCACATTTCCTGTATGGAGGGAGGAGTTTCCTCTGCCGTAGCAGCGTGTCGTGCTCCAGCTCACATGATGGGTATGCTTCTTGATTGAATTTGAGTATTACCTTTGAGGTTTTGTGCCTATTATGAACAATGTCCCAAATTCTCGTTTCCATTTTTTTCCGCTTTTCAAATCTTTGACTTGCTTTGTTTTAACTGTGAATCCTGCATTTTTAAAAAATTCTTTCCACTCTTTTTTTGAATGCAAATGCATCTGTATTTTCATAATTTTTGCCCATTTAGCAGTGGTCTTGTTATCAGAATAAAAGTCTGTCCCACAGAAAAAACTTCCTCCTGGTTTTAGTAGTTTGAATATTTTTATCAGTGCCGCTTCAATTGAATCTGCATAATAAAGGGATTCCATTGAGAATACAAAATTAAATTTTCCTTTGTAATTCATTGATTCTATATCTGTATGAATGAACTCTTCTTTACTGCTATCTTTTTTTTGTTTTGCCTGAAGAATCATTTTTTCGCTTTTGTCAATCCCTACTACTTTTCTGCAATTTTTCTCTCTTGCAATTTTCTTTACAACCCATCCATTCCCACAACCTACATCTAGAAATGTAAATGGCTTGTCAAATGATACAGTTTGCAAAAATTTTGAAACGTTCTTTCCGTGTTCTAATTCCATTAATTCTGCTCTTCCGTTTTGAGCCCACTCATCAAACGTTTTCCTAACCCCATTCATGTTTATTGTGATTTTTTCTTTCCTTTCACTAAATTGAAGATCTGTCTTACTGCAAGCTTTGGGTGGTGGGTTGCCAACTTTATCATATTTGATAATCCAAATTCAGCTTTAATAAAATCGATAAACTCTTCAGGTTTCAATTCTTTAATGATGTCTAACTCTCTATCCCACTCTTCATCAGATAGTCCAATCCATCTATTCTGTACCTTTCCTGCAGAATTAATTTTTGATTCTATCTCTTTTCTCCAATTTTCTTCATATGGATTCAATGCCGTTTTGTCTGTATTTCCTGATTTGATTGCATTAGACGCAACTTCCCCGGCAACTCTGCCAAATTTTATTGCATATCTTATTCCTTCCAAAACCAAAGGATTTGCTTGGCCTGCAGAATCCCCGACCAAAATCAAATTATTAAACACCGTCTTTCTTGACAAGCCATCATTTGGAATTAATCCGTAATGAAACTCTATTGGTGATATTTTTCCTAGTCTTTTAATTGGGCCTATCTTTGAATCCATCAGTTCTTTGAGTCTTTGAGTTGGGTCTACATTTGATTCTGGTTTTCCTACGCCTACTCCAATTCTAACGATGTTGTTTCCTAAAGGAAAAATCCAAGCATATCCAGCTGGTGAGTATTGTTGACCTACCATCAACCACCATGTGTCCGATTCTACGTTTTCTGCTTTTACCTCATATTCTGCTCCTGCCCCGAATCTTTTCCATTGAGTTACAAAACCCATCGCTTTGCAAACCGTAGATGGAAATCCACTTGCATCAATTACTACTTTTGAATGAAACGTGATTTTCCCATTTGGTCCAATACCGCTAACTCCTGCAATATCTCCACTCTCATTTTTGATTACCTTATTAACATTAATTTTTACAAAGATATCTGCACCTGACTGTTTTGCTTGTTGTGCTAACCATCTGTATGTTTTTCTCACATCTAAAACTGCAGCTCGTGGAACTGAATCACCAATCGTAACTTCGTTGTTTGGTGAACAAAATGAGAAGTTTTTAATTGGATTAAAATAGTCGTCTGGAATTCCAAATTCTTTGATATTTTGAATCCATGTGACTCCGCTTGTTCTAACAGTTTCTGCAATTGAATTTTCTTTTTCTATTAGAGCAACTTTAATTCCATTTTTTGCAGCTGCAAATGCTGCTGATGATCCTGCAGGTCCTCCTCCTACCACAACTAAATCGTAATGATGTTCTTCAGACAACTTAATTTAATCAGTAGTACCTAGGATATAATTTTGAGGATTTTCTGTGAAATTATTTCTTTAAAACTGGGGTGCCTGATGTGTCGTTTTCTCTTTCTGAATCAAAGGTCTGCATGTGTGCTAAATCTCTATGCATGTAACTATGGGTCTCTCCCTCGTTCTTTCTGCAGAATTTTGAATGTATTGTCTCCTCTATCTTTAGCGTTATTTCATTTTCATGAAATAGACGTTTTCCACAGTCAGGGCATATGAATTCAGGCATAAATTCCGTTTGTATCAAATCTATTTAGATGTTTCAGGTAATACTGAATTGACTGTTTTATTCTTGAACCGAAACTTTAGATGTTTACAAATTTGTAATTATTTATGGATGAATCTCAAATCTCGTCTTTTGTAATATGGTCTGCTATTACTGGAATTATTATGGTAATTACTGGACTAAGTTACCGTGCATATTTGAGGACAAAAAACGATGAGATCTCTTCATCTTGAAAAAAAAGGATTAAGGGGGCTTGCTATTGCTGAAAGCTTTACCCCAAATTCCTCAAAATCTATTTTATCTGGCATAGTGATGAGGCGAGATTTCATTATTGATGATTTTGTATTTGGAAGTGCAACATTAGGTGGTAATGATGCTACTGATTCTATTTTAAAGATGTATGATGAACTTGATAGACCTGATGTCAATTATGTGTTGATCTCTGGTTTGATAATTTCTATGTATAATATTATAGATATCAAAAAATTATTTTATTCTCTAAACATTCCAATCATTGGAGTTTCATACAATGATTCTCTTGGAATTGAAGATGCTCTTAAACGCCATTTTCTAAATTCATTTGAATCTAAAATTTCTGAATATCATAAATTGGGTAAACGAGAAAAAATTACTTTGCACACATGTAATGATATTTTTGTTAGGAGGGAAGGCTGTACATTAAATGATGTAAGACATCTTCTTGATGATTTAACCTTACATGGTTCTGTTCCAGAACCTATTCGTGTATCTCAATTACTTGCAAAAACGTTACTTGAAAAAGGATTATCCTTCTGAAGCTGTTTTACCACCATCTACATTTAGGATGGTTCCTGTTACCCAATTTGCTTCATCTGATGCTAAATAAAGCGTAGCATTTGCAACATCTGCTGGTTCGCCAATTCTTGCAAGAGGCAATCTTTCTTCAAGAACTTTTCTTGCTTGAGGATCATCTAGATATGGTTTGATCATTCCTGAATTGATAATTCCTGGATTTACACAATTACATCTGATGTTTCTTCTTGCATATTCTACTGCAATTGATTTTGTAAACATGGAAATTGCTGCTTTGGTAGCTGAATATACTGCCAAATGCACTCTTGGTATTGCCCTTTCACTTGATATGGAACCTATGTTTATAATAGCCCCACTTTTTACATCTGACATTTTTGAAAGAACTGCTTTTGTCATATGAAACACTCCTAACAAATTCACGTCAATGAGTTTTTTAATTTCGGAATCTTTCATTTCATGAAAGTGCACTGGATCATTAATTGCCCCTGCATTATTTACTAAAATATCGATTTTACCATAAGTGTCCATGATTTGATTGACTGCTTGGAGTGCTTGCGATTCATCAGTCAAATCACACGTTATTGAGGCTGTTAATTCTTCATTTCCGATCTCTTTTCTTGCCTTTTCTAACCCCTCTAGGCTTCTTGCAACCAGAACAACCTTTGCTCCTTCTTCAGAAAATCTTTTCACAATACCTTTACCTATGTCACTTGATGCCCCTGTAACTATGGCAACTTTATCATTTAATCTCATACTAACACAAATAACTCATAACTTATAGAATTTTTGTTTAACTTTATTCGTCATTTTAGTTTTATTTGGAATCATTAATTCTTTTAATGTATTCAATTATTCCTGTATAGTCTATTTTTCCTAGTCCTTCTTTGAGAGCATTTCCGTACAATTCTTCAGCTTTTTCAATCATTGGCAGTTTTATCCTCAAAGATTTGGCAGTTTCTGTAATCGTACTGATGTCTTTTTTTAGATTTGCAAGTGTAAATGTTGCATCATATTCACCATCTGCCATTTTGTATGCCTTTTTTTCACTCATTCCTGTTTTAAAATATGTAGAGTTTAAAATTTCAAGAAATATTCTGGGATCGACATTTGATTTCTTAATAAGAGTAATTCCCTCTGATAGGGCTAGCGCAAGCATAGTTATTTGAAGATTCATAGCAAGCTTGACTGAATGTGCGACTCCACTTTCTCCTAAGAAAAATACTTTGTTTGCAATAATATCAAAGATATTTTTACAACTTTCAAAGGTATTCTTATCTCCTGATACCATCATGACTAAATCTCCAGTAATTGCAACATTTGGCCCTCCCATTACTGGAATGTCTAATTTCTGAATATTGTGCTCTAGAAATTTTTCTGAAATGTTTTTTGATTCTGATGGATTAATGGTGCTCATATCTGCAACAACTATCTTTTCATTTTTACTCTCAATTATTCCTTCTTTTTCAAAAGATACTTGTTTCACTGCATCTGCATCTTTTACTACAATAATGACAAGTTCTACATGTTCTGCAATTTCTTTTGGTGATGATGCGACTTTAGCTCCTTTCTTTTTGATTTGTGTTGTTTTTTCTTTTGTTCTATTGTATACTGTTACGTCAAAATCTGAATCTAACAAATGTAGTGCCACTGCATTTCCTAACATTCCTAAACCGATAATCCCTATCTTTTTCATTTTTTATTATTCCTTAGAATTAATATCTCAATGACGTTCTTCATTTTGGATCTCCCATTGATTATTTCCAAATCTTGATGAGACAAATTCTAATTGTCCTATCGTCTTGTCTCCTTTTTTGACTTTGGCAAAATCAAATTTTTTTAATCTTAGTAGTTTTTCTTTTGGTTTGTATCCTCCTTCAATCACTTTTACTTTAAATCTTTTACTTGCTTTGATAATCATCTTCCTTGCAATTTGGACATCTCCCATCCATGAAAACATTTCAAAATCCCCAAAACTTTTAGTAGAAATTTTATATCCATATAGTCTAGCTTCAAGTTTCACTCCTTGAATTTTAGCCTGATTGTTTAACCATGACACAATCTCATCTCCGTAACCTTTTTCAACTCCAAATGTCTCTGAATCTCTCATCTATTCAAACTTACAATATTAAACCATAATAATCATTTTCAAATCCTTGGTAGACTAAAATATTGACCCGTTATACAAATTCCATGCTCACAATTGATTGTAAGGATATTTCATCAATAAAAAATGAATTACTTGTATATGTTGCAGATAAAGTAGAAGCTATTCCTACCCTCAAACAACATCAATTTACACTCTCTACTTTTGATGACAATGATACCATTGATATTGATATGGTAATTTCTGCCATTAAAGAATACTTGGACTCGATAGATGAAGGAAAAAACTTTGCTGTGATTTCAAATAATGGAAAAATTAACATTAGATCAATTTCCGGCCGAGTGATAGAACGAGACTCTGTAGAACAATCTGAAATGTTTTCTTGTACTCATTGTGGATTTGTCACAAGATATCAAGTTGAACTTAATGTTCACATGAGAATCCATTATCTTTGAATTTTCTTAAAAATTCTAAAACCTGGATTTTTAATTATGGGCATTTTTTGAGCCATTGAAAAACTGTAACCTTCAAAGCGTTTTTGGTATTCTGAAATGTAACTTTGTGCAACTTCTTTTGTTTTAAATCTAGTTCTTATTCCAAAAATCTCTGATTGCTTCCCAAACACATCATAGACTACAACTATGTACTGACTTGGGTTAACTTGATACTTTGAACTACAATACCACAAAATTCCCAGCATCACGACAAAAAATCTTGTAACAAATTTATCTAGAATCTTAACCACATTTTGATTTTCAACAGGATCTTTATAAGCACTAGTTACACAAAAAAATCGTGATAAAATCATCAAAGAATAACGTGAATAAAGTTTATTGCGAAAAATGTGATTTGGTTTTTGAATCTAGAGAAAGATTTGAAAAACATCTTGATGCACATTCATCAAATATATCGTGTGAGATGTGTCCTATTGATACTGCAATTTCAAAATTTGTAAATTTGTTTAAACGAAAGTCATCGCATAATTTGGAATAAGTTTTTTAACCAATTCCATCTTTTTGAAATATGAATAAAAAAGCTGTAATTCTAGGCGTAATTGTTGTAGCAATAGTTGCTGGTATTGCAGCATCTGTTTCATCATCTCCCTCTGAAACCGTTAATCTTGATATGGGCAGAACACATGGTACAATCTCTACTGCCATGGGTTCTGCAATTTTAGGTGATCCTTCTGCTCCAATCACAATTGTTGAATTTGGTGATTATCAATGTCATCAATGCTATAATTGGTTTCATAATACAAAACCTGCAATAACACGTGATTATGTTGAAACTGGAAAAGTAAATTTAGTTTTTGTTGATTTGGCCTTTTTGGGAAATGATTCTCCCAAAGCAGCTCAGGCCTCATATTGTGCTGAAGATCAAGGGATGTATTGGGATTATCATGATCTTCTTTACAATTCACAAGAACCGAAAATAGATGGAGGTTGGGCAAATTCTGAAAGACTAAAGGCGTTTGCATTTAGTTTGGATCTTGACATGAAACTTTTTGAAAGTTGTCTTGATTCAGGAAAATATTCAAAACGTGTTCAGTATAACATACAACAAGCAAGAGACAATGGTGTCAGTGGAACTCCTGGATTCTTCATTGTAGGTCCAGATGAACAACAACAAATCAGTGGAGCGCAACCCTTTTCTGTTTTTAAACAAATATTGGATTCTATGATCTGAATGATGCAAACAATCAAACTTGTGTTTTCAAATTTCAAATATGTTTTCTTATCTTCTGTAATTTTTGTATCTATGATGATTGGGTTGTTGATCCTCTCAGAATACATTTTCTTGGAACCTTACATTGTAAGTCATTTGCCATCTGGAACTGAATTAGGATTTGTATTAATCTTAGTAATTTCAGCTCTATCTGCATTAGTAATTTCAATGAATATTTTTAGAATAAATATTTTGAAAAGTTCAAAACAAAAAATGGGTGGTGGTATTGTTGGTTCAATCATTGGTGCATCTGCTGGTGCATGCAGTTGTGGACCTGTGGGATTTGCAGTAATCTCAACTTTTGGCTCAGTAGGTGCTACTGCGACTGCGTTTCTAACAAATTATGAGATTCCTATTCGAATCATCGCAATTGCTATTTTATTTGCAGCATATTTCACTACTGTAAAATCCCTCAAAATTGAGTGTAATGTCCATTCTTGATCTTGATGTATTAGAAATTACAAATTAGGCAAATATTTGCAACTTTGGAATGTATATTATGGCCATCTGAATAGATTCTATGACATTCATTTATGTTCCAATCAAGCCTAGTAGGAGAGTCAAGATGCAGATGAAATAGAAGATGTTAAGGATTATAGTTTTTTTGAATTTTAATGAATAAATGAATTTTAAAAATTTACAAAGTTGACCTATTTATTTGCCATTTTTTAGGTTTAACTAATGCAGAATTGGAATCTCATTTTTGGAATTTTCATAATTGCAAGTCCAATTCTTTTTTCAATGATTGCATACCCTGATTCAATAGCTTGGAGTTGGAATGAAGGTAGGGGTGGTTATTTCTTTGCACTAGTTTTCATAGTAGCTGAATTAATTGGTCTTAAAATTGTCATATCTAAAAAACGACTGCTTGCCGTAATTCCAATGGCACTTCTAACTATTATTTATCTAATTTCATTAGAGTACAATCTTAGAGATTACATTATTGAATCTGCTGAGCAGTTTAATGTACAATTAATTTACTCATGGACATGGATGTGGGATTTTGTTGTCATGGCAATTTTTATTGTTGCAGCATTGACAATTTTCTTTGGTAAACGATGGATTAGAATTGCCCCTGCTGGACCTATCTTTCTAACTGGCACTGCAATAATTCTTTCACTTGATGCATTTTTTCCATACGATACCTTAGGTCCTTTACAGTATATTGTTCCGTACTTTGTTCAAGCAAATGTGTGGATAATTACAATACTTGATCTTGGAACGGCAGTAGCTAAAGACAATGTCATGTTCTTACGTGGTGAGCATGGTTCTATGGCCCTTCAAGTATTTTGGCCATCTGCGGGAGTTCATAGTATTATTATTTTTTCATTAGTCATTGGTGCATTCATGTTAAAATTGAATATTCCAAGACATCGAAAAGTAATGTATTTTGTTTTAGGTATTATAGGTACAATCACAGTTAATCTGATTCGAATATTTTCATTATCCTGGTATGCCCTTAAAGTAACAACAGATCCTGTAGCATGGGAAGAATATCACAAGATTGCAGGTGAAATCATGTTTTTGCCTTGGCTATTTGCATTCATTTTGGTAGTGATTTTGATAGAATCAAGACGCATGAAAAAACTTGAACAATAATTTTTCTATTTAGAAGTAATTTGTAATGCTACTTTGCCCTTGAACTTCTGAAAGTTCTGCAACTTTAACTCCTAATCTTCTAATTGTATCGGTCTGATTTTCTAATGCTTCTTTTAGTAACTGATCTGCATTTTTTTGTAATTCCTCAAGACTTGTAGTTGAATTTCTTAGCATTCTTGATTTTGATTTGCTTGATAAATCTGATTGAATAAGATGAATTCCAACAGATTTGAACATTCGATTATTTTTCATTAAGACACTGTGTACTTTTTTACATAATTCGACAATATTTTCCGATAAAAATTGATAATCTTTTGAGTCTTTTTTTAATGTTGAAATTTTACTATATTGTATTCTGGCTTCTCTTTCTTTGACTGGCTCATTATCTATTCCCCTTATTGCATTATAGATGTAAGTTCCACTCTTTCTTCCAAATTCTTTATTTAAAGTAAAAACATCTAATTTTTTTAAATCTTGTATTGTCTCTAATTTCATTTCAGAAAACCTTCCTTCAGTTTTTTTCCCTATTCCTGGAATTGCACTAATTTTTAATGGTTCTAAAAATTTATTTATGTTATCTGGAGTCACAACTGTAAGACCATCTGGTTTTCGAAAATCAGATGCAATTTTAGAAATTAACTTGTTAGGTGAAATTCCAATTGAACTACTGAGTTTAATTTTTTCCCGAATAGAATTTTTGATTTGTTGTGCAAGATGACTAGCTTTCTTAAAATCGCCTTCGACTCTTTTTGTTACATCCAAATACGCTTCATCTCTTCCGACATATTCAAAAACATCTGCATTAGATTTTATGATCTCCATTGCTTTCCCAGAAATATCTGAATAGAAATCAAAATCTACAGGCAAAAATATTGCATCTTTTCTATCATCTAGTCTTTTTTTTGCAAATGATATTGGTATTCCTGACTTGACTCCATATTTTCTTGCAGTATAGTTGGCCGTAGCTATTGCTCCGCTATCCCCTCCTCTGTCTGAGAAAACACAAACACATACTGGCTTTGTTTTTAATTCCGGTGATCTTGTCTCCTCGCATTGGGCATAAAAATAATCAAAATCTATGTGGAAAACTACTCTTGTTTCCAATACTTTTCAATGTTGTTTTGATTATTACTATATTGTGTATTCATCTAAAGCGCAAATCCCTTTTATGACACTAAATTACATCCAAAAATGGTTCAAGCCTCTACGGAATTGAATCTAAATTAAAGAAAAATAATAAAAAAAGACTCTAGATATGAGCACTTCTCATATTAAGAAATACAGTCTGTTTGAGTTCTTTGAGTTGATCGTGAATTGACTTTGCAGTCTCAGTATCCCATTTGAGTATGCATCTCGTAATTGTTGCAACAAATCTAGCAATTGAGTCCTAGCAGCATCAACATAGGCATCTCCGGCATCAATAGGAAAAGCATGTCATGAAAAAATGGGAATAGTTTCTTTCTCTGCCAAAAATCCTGAATTCCCAAGTGGAATACTCGAACAGGTGATGCAGACATACTATGGAGGGCGTACAGAAGACAGGATAAGAAAAGAGCCAGTCAATGTAAGTTACATTGACTTTACCAGCATGATCCCACGATATATTCCCTTTATGGACTACAAAACAGGAAAAATTATCCTAATGAGGACAATCCATTAGAGTCTTATTTCTACTGGAAGAGGCAATCTGAGATTCTAGAAAAATACGTTAATCATAATGATGAAAAATCAGAAGGAGATACAGGACTTGTCAAGAAAACATGTTGCCATCAACAAGTCATCAATACGATACATTGGAAAGGAATCAAACGAACTAGAGGAGTCTGAAGTGTTGGGCGTCTCAGGCAAGGACTATTCAGAGTATGTCGACAAACAAGGAAAATTCCTAGAGATAATCAAGAATCTTATTTTGGATGTTGCCCAAAGAATAGGACTTCCAAGAAGAACGTTCTTTGATCTAAAGGAAAAGACAAATTATTCTGTTCCAATAAACCTCAAGAGAAAAACATTGAGAAAGTTGCGTCAATTACAGTTTGAAGACAAACAGGAGGTGATATGCAAATAATGAATGAAATGATTGAAGAAAATAATAATGATGTTGAAATTATATCTGAAAGTTACGATGAATCTGAAAACATCTTTGCTGGAAAAAACCTCGCAGCAGGGAAAGGGGACCAGACAAAAAACCTCGAACATACCGTGCAAACAGCATG
>Ga0224512_10000091_pt1 | contig 95518 bp, 89 predicted proteins | sample SF_May12_sed_USG_4_FD_169103 | JGI IMG/M metagenome (GOLD analysis project Ga0224512, IMG submission 169103) | Sediment microbial communities from San Francisco Bay, California, United States - SF_May12_sed_USGS_13 | ecosystem: Environmental > Aquatic > Marine > Sediment | place: USA... | reverse complement strand
TGGGACTTCGGTGACAGGACGGGCAGCGGAGTCACCCCGACCCACACCTACACGACGGCCGGAACGTACAACGTCAGCCTGACGGTCACCGACAACGGCAGCCCTCCCCTCACACACACGGCCGAAACCACCGCCACGATCACCAACGTCACCCCAATCAACCAACCGCCGGTGGCGGATCCGGGTGGTCCGTACACGGGCACGGTGGGAGTCGCGGTGAGCTTCGACGGTTCCGGATCCTCGGACGACCACGGCATAGTCTCCTACGCCTGGGACTTCGGTGACGGGACGGGCAGCGGAGACAAACCGACCCACACCTACACGACGGCCGGAACGTACAACGTCAGCCTGACGGTCACCGACAACGGCAGCCCTCCCCTCACACACACGGCCGAGACCACCGCCACGATCACCAACGGGACCTTGCCTCCCGCAGAGGGTGACCGGTACGAAGCCGGACCGGCGGGCTGGGTGATGCTGACGGTGGACAACGGGAAACTCGTGTTCGGCGGCGTCGACTCCGACTGGGACTGGCGGATCGACGAGCAGGCCGACCACGAGATCAAGATCGTGTTCCGCAACGACGGCATCCAGGTCAAGTTCAAGGCTGAACTCGAACGGGGCAAGGTGAAAACCGAGGTCGAGGTCGAAAAGAAAAGCCGAAGCGACGACGATGACGACGATGACGACGATGACGACGACGATGATGATGACGACGACAAACACGACAAAGACGACCATCGGCGACGACGATGATTAGCCGGTTCGAGAGTCGGGGGGCCCTTTCCGGGCCCCCCGACTCGGGGAGTCACCGCGATTTTGAGGACCATTCTCGGCACAAAACGGCCCCGCTGGAATATTGAGGAGAAGTCGGAGATACAGTCGAATCTCCTCGACCTCGTGCTCGGGATCGGGCGGATTCTCGTCGGACTGTGGTTCTCCACCGACCTGCCCGGGGGCTTGTCCATGTCCGTGTCGTCGCCCGCTCGGGTTTCAGTGCCGGTCCCGCTCTCCATCACGGGAGCTTCGTCAGACAAGAGACTGCCGGTCCTGGTTGGAGAGGGTCGGCGACCGGCGACTACCGGGCCCCGCGGAACCTAGCGCCGCCCATGCTCATCCGTTCTCGCCCACTCATAATCATCAGTCCACCACTTTTAGTGGTAGGTTAACCTTCCCTTGAACCGCCCTTAACCCACAAGGGACCAGCCTCCCCCTGCGGGTCACGGGGGGCTGCGAACCTAGGAGGGTTTGATGGCTCACCCATCGAAGGGCACCGGACGCAGCCCCGGCGAGATTCGCCTGCCATTCAGCGCCGGGGGGCGCCACCCGGAGCAATCTGACCGCCCTGGGATCTCCGAAAAGACCTGCTCGCAACGAGTGGAAGACGAGAACCTGAGATGAGACGGTTCTTGGCAGCCTCGCTTTTCACAGTATTGGCCGGGATGGTGATACTGCTCTCAAACGCCGGTGAGGCCTCGGCCCAAGCACAGTTTTTGACTGACTTCGTCGCCGCGTATCCGAATACGGCGAATACCAAGCTCAACAATTGCAACACCTGCCACCAGTCGCCCTCGTTTGCCTTCAACCAATATGGGCAGGACTTCAAGGACGCCAATCGCAACTTCGCCGCCATCGAAAACATCGATTCGGACGGGGACACGTTTAGCAACCTGGCGGAGATCACGGCCAATCCGCCCACGTTTCCCGGCGATGTCAACGACTCCCCACCGCCCACCACCACCACCACCACCACTGTGCCGCCCACCACCACCACCACTGTGCCGCCCACCACCACCACCACCACGGTGCCGCCCACCACCACCACCACGAGACCGTCCGCCACCACCGCAACAGCCCAGGCGCCCACCACCACCAGACCGCCCGCCACCACGACGACCACCAAGGCGGCCGCGGTCCTACCACTCTCTTCGACGACGACGGAATCCGCTGCTGTGCCCGGAGACCTCGACGCCATTCCGGAAGAAACCTCGACTTCGGCGGCCGGGGGGCCTGTAGGTGAAGCCGCAGGCTCGACCGGCGGCGACGACCCCGGCACCTTTCCAATTGTTCCGGTCACCGGCGGAGCTGCAGTTCTCGCGGCTGGAGGAGCCTGGTGGTTGGTCGAGGCGAAGCGCACCGCCCGCGCCGCGGTCCAGGCGGGTTGGGACATCCCGCACGGCGGGGTCCGGCTACCCAAGTAGCCCGGTCCGGTCGTGCCGGCTTGAGTAGCTTCCCCACCGAGGGCCAGTTTCGAGGCAAAACCTGGAGGGCAACCAGACAATCAAGGTCAAGATGTAGAGCGGTGACGATCACGGCCGTCCCCTCACCGATGAGAAGGACGATTGGCCGAACCGTATTTGCTCGGGGCGCGGCTCAGATCACGACGACGATGAGCACGACCACGAGCTGGATGAGTCGATCACGCAAGCGACAAGCTCGGTGCGAGGCCGCGGTGCAGCCCTCGATCGGCAAGTCGAGGTGCAGCCCGAACCTCAACCCAGTCTTCTCCGGCGGATCATTGCAGCTGTTACGTCCCCACCGCCGTTCGCCCCGGCACCGCCATCGTCGCGCTAAACGGCCTGGTCTTCGGGTACGCCGCCACCAACCAACAATCAGTGACCAGTGCGGCGGGTTCTGGCTGGAAGCCGGCAGCTGTTCTACCCCTCGCCGAGCACCACGTTGATGGATTCGATGGAGCCAGATCTCTCGATCATCAGCTCCACATTGTCACCCACATGCGACCGGCGGAGCAACACAATCAGGTCTTGCATGGTCTGCACATCCTGACCCTCGAACGAGGTGATGAGGTCGGCGGTCTGCAGCCCTGCCGCCGCCGCGGCACCGGCTGGATCGACCGATGCGATTTCGACCCCGACGGGTATCCGGGCCCCGTCGGAGGTAGCGTCGAAGGACGTTCCCCCGACGATGCCGAGGAAAGCAGTGCCGGCTCTACCGTTGGCGATCAGCTCGGTCACGACTCGCTCGACGATTTCGACCGGAGTGGCAAAGCCGATCCCTTCGACTCCGATTTGTGAGACCCCAACTGCGGTCGTGATGCCGATCAACCGGCCCGTCTCGTCGACCAGAGCTCCTCCGCTGGAACCCTGGGTAATCGGAGCATCGGTCTGCAACATCCCGTAGAGAACGTCACTGGCGGTGGTCTGAACCTGGCGGTCGAAGGCAGAAAGCACGCCCACCGTCAGCGAAGGGCCGCCTTCCAACCCGAGCGGGTTGCCAATCGCAACCGCAGGATCGCCGACCGACAGATCGTCGGAGGTGCCGAACTCAATGGGCACCAGATTCGCGGCGTCTATCTTGAGAACCGCCAGGTCGGTAACCGGATCGGTCCCGACCAACGTGGCCTCGTATACGCGCCCGTCGGCGAAAACGATCTGGTACGCCGAACCACCAGAGGCCACGTGGTCGTTGGTGATGATGTGGCCTTCAGGGTCAAACACGACACCCGAACCCGATCCGACCTCGGAGAATCCAGTCGGTCCGTTCTGTCCGATCTGCACGCTGACAATGGAGGGGATCACGACTTCGCCGACGGCGACGGCATCGACGTTTGCCTCTCGCAGTTGCAGCGTCGTACCGCCTATCGAGGGAGGAGCTAATGCTTTGGAAGCCTGGTCGGCGACGATGGTGGTGCTAGTGGTGGTCGCCGGCTCAGCCGAGAAATCGACACCGCCCAAGCCGGCCACGGCCGCCAGCGCCAAAACGGCACCCAGAAACGCCGACACCATCGGAACCAGGACCCGGCCGGCGGGCCGATCGGCCTTCCTGAACGGGGCATGGGCTTCCATCTCTCTTCCGATCACGGGGCCGGGAGGAGAGATCGGGCCGGCCGGCCATGGCACGGACAACGCAGATCTGTCTTGTGCAGGCGGGACGAGACCGGGCGCCTCAGTGCGGTTCCAAGCAACGTCCTCGTTTTCGGCCCCATCCCCGCTCGGTAAAGCAGCCGCAGTGGTGGAGGGTTCGTCGAAGTTCGGGGCCGATGTTGCCGGCTTCTCAATCGAAGGAGACGCCTCCGGCTCTTCTCCTTCGAACCGGGGATCGTTATCGAGGTTCATGGTCAGCTCCATCTACTGAGGTCTCTCGGCGAATCATTCGACGCTGAGGTGAAATGCGGATGAGCCCCACCTAAGAAGCGCGTGAGAATCGGCTGCTATTCCACGGAGTCTGAAGTGGTGGGGATCTCAAACCCGACCCGAGCGCCACCCCCGGGAGTTCCCTCTGCCCACACCCGACCGCCGTGAAGATCGACGACCTGCTTGACGATGGCAAGACCGAGCCCCGAACCGGGCATGGCGCGGGCCTCTGTAGCCCGATAAAACCTATCGAAGACGAGGGACTGGTCGGCCTCATCGATGCCGGGGCCATGATCGAGTACTTCGACGACTCCACTTCGCACCGAGATCTCAATGGGGGCATCCGGTGGACTCCACTTATGGGCGTTGTCAACCAGATTGCTCACGGCCCTCTCGAGCATCGCCGGGCGGCCCTGGATGCTGATGCCGTCGGCATCGACCGCCAGCGTGCGACCCGTACGGCGCCGAGCCCGTTCCGCCACCTGCTCCACAAGATCGGCCAAGTCCACCTCGGAAACAGGTTCTTCTGCGATCCGGGCGTCCGTAGCGAGCTCCACCAGTTCGGATACCAATTCGGTCAGCTCTCCGAGTTCGAAAGTCACGTCGGCCAGCAGTTCCTGCTTTTCGGCGCCGTCCATGTCGTCCGACTTGGCGAGCATCTCGATGTTGGTGCGAAGCGAGGTGAGCGGAGTGCGCAGCTCGTGACTGGCATTGGCAACGAGTTGCTGCTGCTGTTGGCGCGAGGCACCGAGCGCTTTCAGCATCGTGTTGAAGCTCGATGCCAGGCGGCCTATTTCATCGCTTCGCTCGACCTTGATGGGGGCATCAAAATCCTGCGTTATCGCCACGTGTTCAGCCGTGGCGGTCAGGTCACCCACCGGTTTGAGAGCCCGGCCTGCCACCAGCCAACCCATCAACGCGGCGAGGAGCACCCCCAGTCCACCAATGCCAAACAGTCGCAGTCGGAGACCATTGACAATGGCGTCGGTCTCCGTGAGGTCGCGGGCAATCTGGATGGCATAAGTATCTCCGTACGGAGCTGTGATCATGCGATAGTGGACATCTTCGACCCACACGTCACGCTGCGTGTAGCGGTCTCGCACACCGGCGATCGCACGATCGCCCTCTGAGATCGGAAGTGCCGGCCCACCTCGAAGATACGCAACCACCTCACCGGCCTGGTTGAACGCCTGGAAGGCCGAGTCGGGCCCGAAGACATCAAAGGCCCCAAATCGGCCCATGCCCATCTCACGGGAAGCCGGAAACCGGTTGCCGACTTCCCCAAGCGCAGTCAGGGCGGCAGCCCGCTGTGTCAAGAATGCATCGATCTCACCCCGCGCTTCGCGAGATGCCGACACATAGGCGGCACCGGCCACAGCGGCCACGGCAATGGCCACGGCGAGGGCTACCAAGAGCGACAGGCGGGCCCGAAGGTTCATTTCTCTCTCAACACGTACCCGACGCCGCGCACCGTGTGGATCAGCCGAGACTCGCTCTCGGCTTCGGTTTTGCGGCGCAGATAGCCGATGTAGACGTCGAGCGAATTGGAGGATGTCCCGAAGTCGTAACCCCAGATGCGATCGTAAATGACCTCGCGGGTCAGGACAATGCCGGCGTTGAGCATTAGCAGCTCGAGCAGGTCGAACTCGGTCTTGGTGAGTTCGATCTGCCGCCCGTTCCGTTCGATTCGGCGAGTCTCCGGGTCGAGGGACAAGTCGGCAAAGATCAGTGGCCCGCCCAGGTCCTCCGGGGCGGTGCGCCGCAAGAGGGCTCGCAACCGCGCCAGAAGCTCCTCCAACGCAAAAGGCTTGACGAGATAGTCATCGGCTCCTGCGTCTAGGCCGGCTACCCGATCGGAGATGTCGTGCTTGGCGGTCAGCATCAGGATCGGCAGATCATCGCCCTTGGCGCGGATCCGCCGGCACACCGACAGCCCATCGACGTGGGGCATCATGATGTCCAACACGAGCGCATCGGGGCGATCGTCTTTGATAGATTCCAGCGCTTCGGCCCCATCAACGGCCAAGCTGATGTCATAACCTTCGTACCGCAGCGCTCGTTGCAGTGATTGGCGCACACTCCGATCGTCTTCCGCAATCAGCACCTTGGCGCCGTTCATATCAGTCATAGGGGTCCCTCGAGGTTGTTTCCAAACTGTACTGCGACCTGCATATGAGCACGCTGTGAGCAGCATGAGAATCACGTGAGAAGCGCTGCGACAAGCTGCACGTCTCTCGTTCTCATGTATTTCTCATGTTCCTGTCACGTGCCCCTCAGCGCCGAATGCTCTCGAGTGTGCCTCCACCAACCTTTTCCTCGGACCTGGCGCGGTTGCTCTGCCTGGTAGGCGGCATTGGCGGGGTGATCCCGGGATCGGCAGCAACGGCCGGGGACGCTTCGATCCGGGGGCCGGGCCATCCTGATCCCACAGACTGCACTGATCGGACGCACGGAGCCGCTGCGTACAACATGAAGACCGGTTTTGGCGCGCAATTCCACCGCTGTGCGGGGAAGATCGGCGCCAAACCGGTTCATCAAGCGCGCTCTACCGGCCCGGCGCTAACCGGCTGGCGACGGTACTTGGATACCGCGGTTGCCACAGCAACCACCCAGAAAGCAACAATGATTCCGTAGGAGACAAGGCGAACGGAACCCTCCAGTTCGAATGCGTTGAGCAATGTACGGACGTTGGTGAGCACGATGAGACCGCCAACCGCCGCCCCCAGCAGCCGCGGTACAACCTTCCTTACCAACCATGCCGCGATAGGCGCAGCGATCAGGCCTCCGACCATCAGAGCACCAACGATCATCCAATCGATCCCCCCAGTTCCGAGACTCAGAAGGAATCCGCCGCTGGCCGCCACCGTCACAACGAACTCGGCGGCGTCAACGGAACCGATGATCTTGCGCGGTTCCATCTTCCCGGTTGCGAGCAAAGTGGGTGTGGCGACTGGACCCCAACCTCCGCCTCCGGTGGCATCGACAAAACCAGCCACGGCACCCAGTGCGGCCAGGTAGCGCCCGCGGACGTAAGGTCGACCCTTCGGTTGGGGAAGGCTGCCGAAACTGAAACGGATCAGGATATAGACGCCGAGGACCAGAAGTATCGAACCTACCCAGGGCCGGGCCAGAGCCGTTGAGATTGAGCTGAGGGCGACGGCACCCACGAAAGCCCCCGCCCCCCCGGGGACGGCGATGCGGGTGACCGTTCTCCAGTCAATGTTCCCGAATCGCCAATGTGAGATACCCGAAGCCAGGGTCGTCCCGATCTCGGCAAAGTGAACGGACGCCGACGCCAGCGCCGGCGCAACACCGACCGCTAGAAGCAAAGACGCGGAGGTAACACCGTACGCCATGCCAAGAGAGCCATCGATCAATTGAGCGATGCACCCAACCACCAACACCACGATCACACGCCGCATCCGAACACCGTTCTGTTCTTATTCTTGATTATATTGATAAAGAATATCGTTTATATCAAGAAACACTACACCTCCTCACCAACACCAGCGCAACCAAGAATTCCTTTTCCCAGCTATCTCGATTAATTTGATCAGCAATGTGGATAACTAAGAAGACGGACTATGCCTGCCGCGCCTTGCTGGTGCTGTCAATCGAAAGCGATGCGCTTCTGAAGCTCCAAGAGATCGCGACGAGAGCTCAGGTGCCGATCAGCTTCCTTGAGCAGATCATGCCGCAGCTGCGCGGCGCAGGTTTAGTCAGATCAGAACGCGGTCCCTCGGGTGGCTACAGGCTGAACCATGCACCTGCCGAGATCACTCTTGATCGCGTGGTTCGGATCTTCCAGGGCCCTGTCGCTCCAATCGCGTGCGCTACTCGCAACGCACCCGAGTCCTGCCTTATGGAAGTGGGCTGTTCCCTTCAAGAGACATGGCAAGAGGTCCGCGACGCAACGATCGAGATCCTTGAGCGCACCACCTTCGCCGTGCTGGCAGAGCGGGCCGGAGGCCGGTGGCTCGCCGGAGTCGGGACCGACTGAGGTCAACCGCCTGGTCGGTCGTGCGGGACCCGGCAGGCGTGACGCGCAAGGAAAACGCCTTTCTAAAGGCCGAGCACGCCTTGGGCGGCCTTCATGCGCTGGAGGCGAGCCCGGGTGACCGAACTGGTGCCATCCAGCAAAGCGGCTGTTTCCTCGAGCATCTCAGCGATCGGAAACAACCGGACGGAGGAGTCCGAGGTCTCGGCACCTCCCACCACAGCCGGGCGCCAGGCCACCATCACGTCCGAAGCACCATCGAGAAGGGCACCGATTGCGGCAAAAGCGAAACGACCGGCCAGGAGGCGGTCGTGGGCGGTGGGATTGCCGCCTCGAACGATGTGACCCAACACCGTGGCCCGCACGTCGACCTGGATATCTCGAAGACGCTCGCTCACCTCCCGGACAAGGCGGGTGGCCGGCACCGGAACTCCTTCGGCTTTGATGATCAGAATGCGGGGCTTATCGCGGTCGGGACGAGCGCCGGCCCGGACCAACCTCTCTACCTCGTCGATGACCTCTGCTTCGGTCATCCCCTGTTCCGGTAGAAGTGCGGCGTCGGCGGCGGTCGCCACCGCACTGACCATGGCCAGATAACCGGAGTCGCGGCCCATGACCTCTACGACGAACGCACGGTGGTGGGAGCGAGCGGTATCGGAGATGCGATCACACGCCTCGATGATGGTGTTGAGGGCCGAGTCAACCCCGATCGCATCGGAGGTGCACCCCAGATCGTTGTCGATCGAGGCCGGAATGCCCACCACCGGGAACCCGGTCTCCTGAGCCAGCTTGTGAGCGCCGGTCAAAGAACCATTACCCCCGAGCACCAGCAGTCCTCCGATTCGGGCCCGCCGGAGTTGTCCGGCCGCCGCCGCCCGGCCTTGCGGCTCGAAGAAGCGAGGACAGCGACTCGACCCCAGCAGGGTGCCACCCCTGCCTCCCGCTCGTTCCAGATTGCCGATAGGCACCAGGTCCGATCCTGCCGTTCGGGTAAGGGGTGAGAATTGCCCATCGATGGCCCCGTCGTAACCTCGCTCGATGCCCAGCACCTCAACACCTCGAGCGGTCGCCACCTTGACCGCAGCCAGCAAACCGGCGTTCATACCGGGGGCATCGCCACCCGAAGTGAGCACCGCTATCCGTTTCAACAACTCTCCCCTGTCGACCAGGAGAAACCTACCCACATCAGGTTTTTGGCGCCTAACTTTCCTGCCATCCGAGCAAGATAGGCGCCAAAACCGTCTTCAGGCTTCTAGGCGGCTGTGGCCAGCTGGGTTCCCAGCCTCCGGGTCAGCGCCACCACCGCGGCACCCAGCAACACGATGACCCCAGTTGCGATCAGCAGCTCCACCCAAACGTCGCCCAGGCCGGCGTTTTTCAACGAAACCTCGAAGATCGGGTTGATCACCCAATATGTGGGGAAGAGCTTGCCGATCCACTGCGGCCAGTCGGGCCAGATGTAGAAAACGGTCGGACCGATCAGCAATATTCCGGTTCCCTTGATCAGAGCGAACACCGCCGTGGAGTCTTTGGAAACCGTCCCGAAGATGAGGCCAATCTCCACGCACAGGATCGAGCCGAACAACAGAACAACGAACAGCGCCAGTGGTTCTGCGCCGAGGGCGTCGTTGAGAAACAACGTGAAGATGGTCATGGCCAAGGCCAGGATCACTCCCAAAATCCCCTTAGCGGTGATGACCTCGCTGAGCTTGACGGGGGTGACGATCAGCGCATTGAGCGTACCTTTCTCCCGCTCGTCGGCGATGCTGAACGCCGGGAGGAACACAGCGGCTACCACCAGCGCGTACATCATGATGAACGGCACCATCCGCACCGCAATGGGAAGCCCTGCGTCGCCTAGGGCGACTAGCTCGACCTCCACCGGCGGCGCGGTTCCCTCGATTTCCCGGACCAAATCGACCGTGGTGACGGCCAGAATGATGCGGTTCGAGGCCAGGCTTTCACCCCCGACGTAGAACTCGAGAGGCGGTCGAGCACCCGATCGCACCTGATCATCGAACCCGGCAGGCAGCACCAACCCGGCGTCCAGGTTGTCGGCCTCGACCTGGGCCTTCAGGTCATCCGCATTGTCGAGCATGGCCAGATCGATCCCCTCCATTCCCTCGACGGCGGCGGTGATCGTGGAGCTTCCCTGATCGACGATTCCCAACCGCGGTTGGGGGTCGAACAGCGACCCGAACGTCACCTGTAGGACCAGGGTGAAGAGAACGGGGAGGAAGAGGACCCACAAGAAAACGGGCGAACGGGGCCCCAGCCGGAATTCCTTGCCAAGCACCTTGAAGGTACGTGTCAGGCTCATAGCGTCTCCACCTTCCGTTTCAGAACAACCCAACCAAGCACAAACAGAGCAACACACCAGGCCAACAGGGCTCCGACGTCGGGCAAAGCCTCGGCCCAACCGTCGCCGTAGGTAGCGACCTTTACCAGCCCTTGCACAAGAGGATACGAGGGGAGCGCCTGGATCCAACCTGTCGCCGTGCCGGGGAACAGCACAGTGAAAGCGGGGATCATCAGCGGCACCATGAACATCATCCCGTAGAAGAGATTGCTCAGGAAGTCCCGCCCGAGTGAACCGGCGACCATCGCCGCTCCCGACACCATGACCGCTCCCAGCAACATCAAAGTGAGGATCAAGAGGGGCTCACTCCCCAACACATTGATCGCCGCCAGGAGAATCACCGCCTGGCCCAGCCCCAGCACTGCGCCCGCGATCCCTTTGGCGGCCAGTACGTCTCCGGTTGTGGCCGGCGTTACTAGGAGGGCGGTCACGGTTTTCGATTGAACCTCGCGGGCGATCAGCGAAGACATCCCGAACATCTCCATGAGAAGAACCAGAAAGACCAGCAGAGGTCGGAAACTCTCTCGCGGCGTGACCTGGTTTCCGGCCCGATCCTCGCCGAGTACCGTGTAGACCTCCTGCGGGTTGGCTGTATCGACCGGCAACGGGCTCCCGGCGACCGCAAAGGCCAGCTCCCTCACCAGGCTCGACATCGATGATTTGAGTTCATCCGGGACTTGAGCGTCGACAAAGATCTCAACGGTGGTTTCGTTTCCAGAGGCGGTTGCTGTCAGGAAGTCGGCGGGGAAGGCCAGCCCGATATCGACGTTGGCCTTTTCGGCGCCTTCCGGTTTCTCGGCATCGGAGTTGTCCGGGATCACCACCACGCCACCATTGGTCTGCCAAGCATCGGCGTCGCCCGCTACTACCGACCGGAGGTCGCCGGCCGAGTCGAAGGCAACCAATCGGAGACCTTCCTCCTCCGTGCTTTCCAGACCGACCAGCACGGCCGGGTCTCCCAATCCCGAAATTCCGACCGGGATCGATTCGTCGACGCGGTCGGGCAGCACCCAGAAGACGATGATCATGAAGACAAGCACCAGAAGGGTGAGGAACATCCACAAACGGTCCCGGCTGTATTCCGTCAGGTCCTTCTTGACGATGGACCCGATGATCGAGGCGCGAGAAACGGGCCTGCTCATCCCTCCAACCCCCTCCCCGTCATCTGAATGAAGATGGCCTCGAGGGTGGCTTCTTCGGTATGAATCGTCATCAGGTTCGGTGAACCGACAGCCGCGCGCAGGGCCTCGCCGGCCCCCGATTCCTCCAGCGACACGATCTGTTCGGTCACGCCGGCGCCGTCCCTGGTGCGGACGCGAATCGACCGCTTCCCGTGCTTCAGCTTGAGGTTCTCGGAAGTGTCCACTGCATACAGCTTGCCCTCATTGATGAACGCCACCCGATTCGATAATTCATCGGCCTCGTTCATGTCGTGCGTGGTCAACAAGATCGCCGCCCCTCGGTCTGCCTCTTGTTGGATCAGCTTGCGAATGGATTGTGAGGACACGGGGTCAAGGCCATCCGTCGGCTCGTCCAGGAACAACACTTTGGGAGTGTTGACCAGGGTCCGGGCCATCATCAGGCGTTGCTTCATGCCCTTGGAGTACTTGGCTACACGATCCTTGGCCCGGTCGGCCAGACCCACCCGGCGCAGCAACTCATCGGTGTCCACATCCTTGATCCCGAACAGGCTGGCGTGGAACTTGAGGTTCTCCTGTCCGGACATGCTGTCGTAGAGATTCTTCTCTTCGAAACACACCCCGATCTGGGCCTGCATCTCGGGATCGTCTTTGGTCACATCAACACCCAGCACTTGGGCTGAGCCCGATTTGGGAGTCAGCTGGCCGGTGAGAATCTTGATCGTTGTGGACTTGCCTGCCCCGTTTGGGCCCAGGAACCCGAGAATCTCTCCGGGCGCCACCTCGAAGCTGATGCCCCCGACGGCTTCCAGGTCACCGTACGAAAAGGTGATGTTTTCGACCTTGATGGCGGCGTCTGTCATGTGCGATTCCTCTCGTTCCAACGGTCCACGACCGCTTCGAATTCTTTCTCAAAGAAGGAGTACACGTCGTGCATTTCCTCGAGCCGCTCACGAGCCTTGTCGCTGGGATCGAGGGTCAGCGCCTCCTCCGCCGTGCGCCGGATGTACCCGATCGCCGCGAACTTCTTGGCCAGGATCGTGCCCCACATGCCTTTGAGAATGCGGTTGTGAGCTTCCCGCGATCCGCGTACCCGATACCTCTCAACCAGCTCGGTACCGACCAGGAATTGGGTGGCGTTGCTTACCGAGGCGTTACTCACTCCGAGCTCTTCGACCAATTCGCTGGTAGAGAGCCCTTCACCCTGGGCCAGGGTCAGGGCTGCATAGACCCGGGCGACGGTGTGCGGAAACCCCACCTCTTCCAGCATCCTGGTGAGCCGCTCGTGCATTGCCTCCCAGCGTTGGTCACGATCGTCCACTGTGCGACCATCCATAACATTCAGTTAGTTGTGAACGTTATGAATCTTATCCCATCTGAAGAGGAAGGGCTAGAGGATTTTGGCCCCATAGGTCTCAGGTTTCAGGTTTCGCGTCGGCACCAAGCAACCGGGGGATATCAGAGTTCTGGCTGCCGGGAGCGAAGCGGTCTGGATGCTGAAAGCCGACAAAGAAGAAGGGCCCCTTGCGGAGCCCTTCAATTCCCTCGAAGCGAACGCCGCTAGGCGTCCGCTTTCTCTTCCTTGAAACGCCGGATTCGGTCGGCGATGTTCTCGACCTCTTGTTCGAGGTCACGCTGATACTCCTCTAGCTGGGCCAGCCGATCCTCTTCGGACCAGCCAGGGCGTCTGCGTCCCTCACCGGGACCGCAAGGTCCGGCCATGCCGGGCCCGTGACCCATCATGTGATGGCGCATCATCATGCGACGGCGCATCATTCGTTTCTTCATGTCTTTCTCCTATCTCGATACCGGTCCAAGAAGGCGGTGATCGTTTCGTTTGCTTCGCTGAGAGCCTCGGCCCAGGTTTCGAGCAGGGATTCCCCGTGCTCGGTGAGCCGATAGGTGCGCCGGTTTCGACCCGGAAGATCATCTCGCCACTCGGACTCAACGATCTCCTCGGCTTCCAGAGCCCGCAACATGCGATACAGGTTTCCCATGTCGATCCGCTCGGTGGGCAGCATTTCGGCCAGGCTGTCGGCCAGGTCGTACCCGTGCGTCGATCCATCTTTCAGGATCAGCAGCAACGCGGGTTCGATAAAGCGCTCGACTCGGGCGTGGACTCGCCACTGTCCCGGACCCACGCTCCGCCTGCTCCGCGATCGGTGTCCTCGATGATGTGGGTGTGGCATTGCTGGATGGTATATGTGTTTCACATATATGTCAACAACATTGTTACTGACATATTCCCACTCTTCCGGTTTTTGGCGAACCAGCCCTCTCATACCGTGCACCCACGACGCCAAAAGCGTGGGAAGATGAGGCCATGGGTATCGAGATCGAGCGCAAGTTCCTGACCGGATCTGACGCATGGCGCGATCTGGGTGAGGGTACCGACTATCGCCAGGGATACCTGCTCACGGCCCCCGAGCGGACCGTGCGGGTCCGGACGGCCGGCGAACGCGGCTATCTCACCATCAAGGGCGGTTCGGTGGGGGCGGGCAGGTCCGAGTATGACTACGAGATCCCGATCGACGACGCCCGCGAACTACTCGACGAACTGTGCATGCGTCCTCTGATTGAGAAGCGGCGCCACCGGATCCCGTACGCTGGTCTGATCTGGGAGATTGACGAGTTCTTTGGTGAGAACCACGGGTTGGTCCTGGCCGAAGTGGAGCTCGAATCCGAGGATCAGTCGGTCGATCTTCCTCAGTGGATCGGCGAAGAGGTCACCGGCGACCCCCGCTACTTCAACGCCGCCCTGGTGGCGCGCCCTTTCTCCACCTGGGGACCTGACTCACCCGGTTTTGGCGCCTAGCTTGCTCACCGGGCCGGCAACTTGAGCGCCAAAAACGGTCTCACCCTTCGAGGTTGACGTAGATGTGTTTGGTCTCCAGGAACGACTCGAGGCCCCACGGCCCGAGTTCCCGACCCACCCCGGACTGTTTGTAGCCGCCCCACATGGCTTCCGACGGGGCCGGTTGGGTGTCGTTGATCCACACGATCCCGGCCCGGAGAGCTTTCGAGACCTTCAGCGCCTTGGTGATGTTATTAGTCCACACCGAGGCCGCCAGCCCGTAGATCGAGTCGTTGGCGATCCTGATGGCGTCGTCGACATCCTCGAAGGGGATTACGGCCATCACCGGACCGAAAATCTCCTCCTGGGCGATCGTCATCTGGTTGTCGACGTCGGCAAAGATGGTGGGGGGCACGAAGTAGCCGCCGACCAGGTTGGGGGCCCCGGGCATCTGACCCTCGAAGACGAGGCGGGCACCTGATTCCTTGCCCATCTCGATGTACCTCTGGACCCGGTCGCGGTGCTGGGCGGTCACCAATGGACCCATGGTCGCGTCAGGGTCCATGCCATCGCCGAGTTTCAGGTTGGCCGCGTACCGACTCATGGCCTCCAGCGCTTCGTCGTAGATCGACCGTTCGACCAACACCCGCGAACCGGCCGAGCACACTTCGCCCTGGTTGTAGAAAACCCCGACGGCACTTCCCTCGTAGGCATCTGCGAGGGTGGCGTCGGAGAACACGAGGTTGGGCGACTTACCGCCCAACTCCATCGTCACCCGCTTCATGCTCTCGGCGGCCAGCTTGGTGATCCGCTTTCCCACCTCATCCGAACCGGTAAAGGAGATCTTGTCGACTCCCGGGTGGGTGACCAGGGCGTCGCCGATGCTGGAACCCGGCCCGTTCAGCACGTTGAAGACGCCGGCGGGGAGGCCCGCCTCGGCGAGGATTCGGGCCAGCTCAAGCGAGGTCAAAGGCGTCGGCGAAGCAGGTTTGAGGATGGCGGTACACCCGGCCGCGAGCGCTGGAGCTATCTTCTGGCTGGCCATCAACGCCGGGTAGTTCCAGGGCGTAATCAGGGCCGCAACTCCGATCGGTTCCTTGATGATCAGGCTCATCGCATCCGGTCCCACCGGCGGGATCGATCCCATGACTTTGGTGGTCCACCCGGCGTAATACTCGAACATGAACGCCGCTTCATCGATGTCTTCCAGAGCGTCGCCATAGAGCTTGCCGTTGTCGCGGGTTTCCATTTCGGCCAGCAATTCCCGGTCGCGCCGCATAATCTCGGCAGCGTTGAAGAGGATGGTTGCGCGTTCGCGCGGTAGCGAGTCGGGCCCCCATGGTCCATCGTCGAATGCTCTGCGGGCGGCAGCGACGGCCCGATCGACATCAGCAGGTGACCCGGCGGCGTATTCGGCGATAACCTCACCGGTGGCAGGGTTTCTGGTTTCGAGGGTGCCGCCCTCCGCAGCGTCGGTCCACGTTCCATCGATGTAGAGCTGCGCGACCATGCTTCCTCCTCGCGGATGTGTTGATCTGAAGCTAGCAAGCGCTCAGGAGGCCAAGACTCAGCCCTGAGCCACCTTCACCGCCGCCAGCACGAAGCGGACGGTCGCGCCGGCCACCAGGGACAAATCAGCTGCTTCCTCTCGATCTGGACCGGGAACGAGCACTTCCTGAATGAAGATCGCATCGATTTCAGGATCGAGGTCCGGGCGGAAGACCCCCTCCGCTACTCCCTCCTCGAGGATCTCGATGACCATCTCCCTGGTGTGGCTGCGGTGGATGCGCAATCCCTCTTGGGCTCGGGGCGACAGGCTGCTTTCCAGCGACGCCGGGGCATGTCCGTGAGCGCCCATCACCACTGCATGCCTGATGAGCTGCTCGAGCTTGGCAGCTGCCCCCTCATGTCCCTCGAGCAATTGCCGAGCTTGGAACAGGCCCAACCGCTCGTGCTGCTCGATGGCGGCGGTCACGATGCTCTCTAGGTCGGGATAGTGGTTGTACAGAGTCTGGCGCGCCACACCGGCCTCGCGGGCAACCGCGGACATGGTCACCCCGGCCAGACCGCGTTCGGAAATCAAGGTCAGCGCCGCCTCGGCAATCTGCTCCTGCGGAGTCGGTCCTGAGCGCTTTGCCTCCATTTCAGACCTTCTTGTAGAGGTGGGTCGTCAGGGGAATGAAGGCGGCCAGCAGCACGATGACCCAGATGATGGCGTACAGCGAGTCCGATCCGGCCGGTCGGCCATCGACCAGGGCCCGTACCGCATCCGAGGCGACCGAGATCGGTTGATTGTCGGCGAAGGCCTTGAGCCACTTGGGCATGGTGGCGGTCGGGGTGAACGCACTGCTCGCCATCATCAGCGGGAACAACCAGAACATGCTCAGCATCCCCACCATCTCCGGGTTGCGGAGCTTGGCAGCAATCGCCGCGCCCAGCCACGAGAAGGCATAACCGATCGCGATGGTGAGCGCGATGGCGGCCGCCGCTCCTCCCAGCGACGCGAAGCGAAAGCCCATCAAATACCCGACGCCGGCGACGAGCAAGACGCCGATCACGTTGCGAGCCGCATCGGCAACGGTCCGCCCGGCAATCACCGCCACCTGATTCATGGGCAGCGAGCGGAATCGGCTGATCACTCCTTCTGATAGGTCCTGGGCGAGACCGGTGCTGGTCTGCTGGGCGCCTTGCAGGGCAGTGATGACAAACACTCCAGGAACAAGAAACTGGATGTAGTCCACACCGGTCCCGGCGCCGATCGCTCCCCCAAACACGTAGTTGAAGAGGAGCAGGAAAAACATCCCCATGATCACGGCGAAGGCGAGCATCTCTGGTTGGCGGGAGGTACGCACCATGTCCCGCCACGTAATCGTCGCGGTGTCCTGCAATGCCCAGCGAACCTTGTCGGAGATGGTTGGCGTGGGGAATGAAAGCTCAGTCATGACAGTCTCCGATCAGGCAGTCGCGCTATAGGTGTGGGTGAGGAATACGTCATCCAGTGTCGGCCGCCGGTATTGAAAATCGACTACGGGAATGCCCGAATCCTCGATGCGACGGAGCAGCTTCAGACTGCTCGCAGAGCCACCGGTGACCGGGATGGTCAGTTGCTTGGCAGCCGGGTTGGCTCCGTATTCGTCTGCGAACCCTCCGAGCGCCTTCACTGCCCGCTCGAGCTCCTCCCCCGAGGTGAAGTGGACCTCCAGAACGTCCCGCTTCAGATCGTCCTTGAGTTCACGTGCCGTCCCGGTGACCACGGCCCGGCCTTCGTCCATGATCAAGATGTAGTCGGCCAGCCGATCGGCCTCCTCTAGATACTGGGTCGTTAATACAACAGCGGTCCCCCGATCGGCCAACCCGCGGATCTCGTCCCACAGCTCGACCCGGCTGCGCGGATCGAGACCGGTGGTCGGTTCATCGAGAAAAAGGGCAAGAGGCTTGGCAATCAGACTGGCTACCACATCGAGGCGGCGACGCTGCCCACCCGAGCAGGTACCGACCGTGCGGTCGGCGTAGTCGCCCATGCGGAAGCCCTCGATCAGCTCCTCAACACGGAGCTTCCGCTCGGCCTTGGGGATTCTGTATAAGCGGCCGAACAAATCAAGGTTCTCGCGGGCCGTCAGCTTCTCATCGACAGCCGCAGCCTGTCCGGCCAACCCGATAACCCGGCGCACCGCGTCCGGACGGCGGGAAAGGTCGAATCCGGCAACGGATGCTCGCCCATCATCGATCGGTAACAAGGTCGTCAACATGTTGATCGTGGTGGTCTTGCCCGCCCCGTTTGGTCCGAGCAGGGCGAAAACACTGCCTGCCCACGCTTCGAAAGAAACATCTTGAACGGCCCGGGTATCGCCGAAGGACTTGGACAACCCATCAGCAACAATGACCGGGGTGCCCTTGGTGAATGTGGTCACGTGGAAATCACTCCTCTACTAGTCCTCAGGAGTGTATCGACATACTGTCTATCTAGCAAGACAGTATGTCCAGTTGCTGCCCGCGTTCGTTGACTGTTCAGACCGTCTTCCGACCCGCCACTCGATCAGCGAAACCAGCGACGTAGTGGGCCAGCACCCCGTCGATAATGGTCGCCTGAACGGCCAATTGATCATTCAGAATGATCAGGTCGGCCACTTTTCCTGCTTCGATTCGTCCGCGGGCGGACTCCCCGATTACCGAGGCAGGATTGGCCGAAGCAGCCGACAGCGCCTCCGCCTGCGGGCACCCGGTGAACGCGACATAATTGCGCACCGCCTGGTCGAGGGTGAGGATGGTGCCGGCCAGGACCCCGTGGGCGCTGCGGGCAGAAGTCTCGTCAACGGTGATAACCAGGTCGCCAAGCGCATACGCCCCGGGACCGGCGCCCATACCTGCCATGGCGTCGGTGATCAGCACCACCCGGTGCGCCGGTTTACATGCTCGAACGAAACGAATGGTGGCCGGATGCAGGTGGATCCCGTCGACGATGACCGCAACCGACGCGTCGGGGTCTTCCAGCAATGCCCCAACCAAACCAGGTTCGCGAGGAGCCAGTGGAGGCATCCCGTTGAACAGGTGCGTGCCGTGGGTCAATCCGGACTCGAGCGCGGCCACTCCCTCCTGGTAAGTAGCTGCTGAGTGTCCCGCCGCGACTACCACCCCCCGATCGAGCAACGCCCGGATCACCACCTCCGCCCCGGCCAGCTCCGGGGCCAGAGTCACGAGGCGAATCCCCTCGGCTCTTCCCCAGCCATCCACCACGTCCAAGTCCGGCAGGCGCAGATGGGCAGGCTCATGAGTCCCGCGTCGTTCCGGGGCAAGCATGGGCCCCTCGAAGTGGAGCCCCAGGACGCGAGCCCCTCGGTATTGGGGCGGTGGACCCGCGGCTATGGATTGAAGTGCAGCGACTCGTTGATCCGCCGGCGAGGTGATAACGGTTGGCAGAAACGAAGTGACGCCGGTGACCGGCAGCTGCCTGCCGACCTCCCAAATGGCCGAAGGATCGGCCGTGAAGTCGTGACCGAAGCCACCGTTGGTCTGAAGGTCGATGAGCCCCGGCGCAACTAACAGGCCTTCAGCATCGATGATCACGTCCGCCCGGCCGGGTACCGGGCGGCAGATGAGCCCGTCCTCACTCCCCAGATCGGACTCAACCATGCCATCGAAGGTCAGAACCCGCCCGCCATGGATCGTCAGAGAATCGCTCATCGAACGCTCAATCTAGGGCAGGTTGGGCCCGGAGAGATCAGGTTCAGGCAGTGGCCCGGATGATGGCGCTGACTGCGTCGGGCGCAACCTCGTGCGTGACCTCCACCTGAACCTCGTGGAATCCGGCCTGCTCGAGACCGGCAACGAAGTCGTCCTGATAGAGGGCGCCGGCCAGACACCCCGTCCAGGCGGCCAAATCCGATTGTTCCTCCTCAGTGAACCGGCGGGTCGTAATGATGTCGGTCACCGCGAACCGGCCGCCCGGTTTGAGCACCCGGTGCGCTTCGCCGAACACGCCCGGCTTATCGACAGACAAATTGACCACGCAGTTGGAGATGATGACGTCGATCGAGTCGTCCGGCAACGGAATAGCCTCGATCTCGCCTTTGAGAAACTCGACGTTTTCGATACCCGCTTCCGCCTGGTTACGACGGGCCAGCTCCAACATCTCTTCGGTCATGTCGAGTCCGTACACCCTGCCGCCTGCCCCGACCCGGCGAGCGGAGAGGAACACATCGAGTCCACCGCCCGAACCGAGATCGAGTACCACTTCTCCTGCTGCGAGAGCGGCGACCGCAGTCGGGTTTCCGCATCCGAGTGAGGCCAGCCGGGCCGTGTCGGGCAATCCCTGTGTCTCGAGAGCTTCGTACAACTCAGCACCAAGCCCGTCGCCCGCGGCCGGATCGGGCCCACAACACGAGCCAGTTTCACGAACCTGCAACGCCGCAGTTGCGTAACGCTTCCGAACTGCTTCCTTGATATCCGCCATGGCGACTCCTATATATCGATGTTGGTCTATGTATCGTACCGCATCGCCTCCGAGCAATCAACCCGTGTGGCAAGAAATATGAAATATGACAATACCCCACTCAGGTTATACAATGTGATCACGCTAAATTCTGAACAGCAAGCCAGCCACACAGCGAGGTGACCACATGGCAAAGGTAGTAGGCATCGATCTCGGAACCACCAACAGCGCAATCGCCGTATTGGAAGGTGGCGAACCCACCATCATTCCCAACGCGGAAGGTCAGCGCACCACCCCGTCGGTGGTGGCGTTCAAGGACGACGAAGTCCTCGTCGGCGAAGTCGCCAAGCGCCAGGCGATCACCAACCCGGACCGGACCATCCGGTCGGTCAAGCGCTATATGGGAACCGACAAGAAGTTTGACATCGACGGCAAGATGTACACGGCTCAGGAGATCTCGGCGCGCATCCTGATGAAGTTGAAGAGGGATGCCGAATCCTTCCTCGGTGACAAAGTGACTGAGGCGGTTATCACGGTTCCGGCCTACTTCAACGATGCGCAACGACAGGCCACCAAGGAAGCCGGCCAGATCGCCGGACTCGAAGTACTCCGCATCGTCAACGAGCCGACCGCCTCTTCGCTGGCATACGGACTCGACAAACAGCACGATCACACGATCCTCGTCTTCGACCTCGGCGGTGGAACCTTCGACGTCTCACTGCTCGACATCGGTGAGGGCGTCTTCGAGGTCAAGTCGACCAGCGGCAACACCAAGTTGGGGGGCGATGACTGGGACGATGCGGTCATGGATTGGTTGGTCGCCGAGTTCAAGAACGAGAGCGGCGTCGATCTCTCAAAGGATCGGATGGCATTGCAGCGACTGAAGGAAGCCGCCGAGAAGGCCAAGATCGAATTGTCGTCGGTGGCCGAAACCGAGATCAACCTTCCCTTTATCACAGCCACGGCGGAGGGACCCCTTCACCTTCAGAAGAAGCTGACCCGCTCCGAGTTTCAGAAGCTAACCGACGGTTTGCTCGAGAAGTGCAAGGCACCGTTTCATCAAGCGATCAAGGATGCCGGAATCAAGGTCTCCGATATCGACGACGTCGTTTTGGTTGGAGGCTCAACCCGTATGCCCGCCGTTCAGGATCTGATCCGCGAACTGACCGCAGGAAAGGAACCCCACAAGGGCGTAAACCCAGACGAGGTCGTTGCCGCCGGGGCGGTGCTGCAGGCGGGTGTCTTGAAAGGCGATGTCAAGGACATCCTGCTCCTCGACGTTACCCCCCTGACCCTCAGCATCGAGACCAAGGGCGGTATCTCAACCAAGATGATCGAACGAAATACAACGATCCCTACCCGACGCTCAGAGACCTTCACCACGGCTGAGAACAACCAGCCGGAAGTTGAGATCCACGTTCTCCAGGGTGAACGGCAGATGGCGAACGACAACAAGAGCCTCGGTAAGTTCCGCCTCACCGGCCTACCGCCGGCGCCGATGGGTCTGCCCCAAATCGAAGTGACCTTCGATATCGATGCAAACGGAATCGTCCACGTAACCGCCAAGGACCTCGGGACCGGCAAGGAACAGGCGATGACCATTACCGGCGGAACCGCGCTGGCCGACGATGACATCGACGCCATGATCAAGGATGCCGAAGCCCACGCCGAGGAAGACCGGATCCGACGAGAAGCGGCCGAGACCCACAACCAGGCCGAGCAGGTTGTCCATCAGACCGAGAAGCTCTTGGAAGAGCAGGCCGATCAACTCAACGACGAGGAAAAGGCCGCCATCGATTCGGCGCTGGCGGAACTACGAACCGAGACGGAGAACAAGGACGCCACTCCAGACACACTGAGGCCCAAGATGGATGCCGTGCTGCAAGCATCGCAAGCTCTAGCGCAGCGTCTCTACCAGCAGCAAGCCGCCCAGAGCACCGCAGACGGCACCGCAGACGGCACCGCAGACGGCGACGATGACGACGAGGTCGTCGAAGCCGAGATCATCGACGAGGGTGATGAGGGCTAGGTGCTCTCATCACCCAGGAGCAATGAGCAGTGAGTGAACCCAACGACGTGAGCGCCCAACCCGGTTCCGACGAGATCGTCGTCGCCGAGGAGCCTCGTTCCATCGACCCGCACACCCTTGGATTGGAGCTTCCGGGAGACGCTGCCGGCGCCATCCAGCTTCTGCTTGGTGAGCTGGATGCGGCTCGCGAGGAGGCCGGGTCATACCTGGCGGATCTTCAGCGCGTGGCCGCAGATTTCGACAACTTTCGCAAGCGGATGTTGCGGGATCAGGTCGAAAACATCGAGCGCGCCTCCCAACGTGTTGTGATCGGCCTGATGCCGACCCTCGACACGCTGGAGGCGGCCTTGACCACCGAAGCGGAAACGCCGGCCGAAAAGAAACTCCTCGACGGCGTCCGCGGCACACTGAATCTGCTGCTCGACACGCTGGGCAAGGAAGGTCTCGAGACCGTCCCGACGGTCGGATCCGAGTTCAACCCTGAGCTGCACGAAGCGGTTTTGGCCCCCGAGCCCGCTAGCGGCCGGTTGATCGTCACCCAGGAAATGCGGCGTGGCTACACGCTCAGAGGCCGCTTGCTGCGCGCCGCTCTGGTCGCGGTCGATCATGAATAGGGACTGGGTCGAGAAGGACTTTTACAAGGTCCTCGGCGTTTCGAAAGGAGCGTCGGCCGACGAGATCAAAAAGGCCTACCGCAAGCTCGCCCAGCAATACCATCCGGACGCCAACGCGGGCGACCAGACTGCCGAGGAGAAGTTCAAAGACATCTCTGAGGCAAACGCCACCCTTTCCGACCAGGAACAGCGACAGGAATACGACCAGGTCCGTCAAATGGTCGACTCGGGGGGCTTCCGCGGCTTCGGTGCCCCCGGCGGAACAGGCGGCTTTGGTGGTGGCGGCCAGCGAGTGCGTGTGGAAGATCTCGGCGACCTCCTCGGCGGCATGGGCGGCGGCCTTGGGGATTTGTTCGGATTTGGCGGCCGCACTCAAAGCGGTCCGCAGCGTGGCGCCGACCTGGCCACCGAACTTCACCTCTCGTTTGAAGACGCCATCACCGGGGTTACGACCTCCGTCGCCGTCCAGGGCGAGGCATCGTGTCGCACCTGCCACGGCTCCGGAGCCGAGCCCGGCACCTCCGTTGAGACGTGTCCGGTGTGTGGCGGTTCCGGGATGACGGCCCAGAGTCAAGGTTTCTTCTCGATGACCCAGCCGTGCCGCAACTGTGCCGGGTCGGGTCGAGTCATCCAGCAGCCGTGTCACACGTGCGGAGGCCGCGGCACCGAGATGCGGTCGCGAACCCTCAATATCAAGATCCCGGCCGGTGTTCGTGATGGTGCCACCGTCCGGCTCAAAGGCAAGGGCTCCCCGGGCCGGAATGGCGCACCCTCCGGAGATCTACTTGTCAAGACGCATGTTGCTCGTCATCCCATCTTCAAACGCAAAGGCGACGACATCACCGTGAAGCTTCCGGTCACGTTCACCGAGGCCACCCTCGGCGCCCAGATCGAGGTGCCGACTCTGGATGGTGCGGTGCGGCTCAAGGTGCCGGCCGGAACCAAGAGCGGCAGGACGTTTCGGGTACGCGGCCGCGGCGTTCAACGACCGCGTGGTCGCAAAGGCGACCTCCTTGCCACCGTTGAAGTGGTGGTACCGACCAAACTGTCGCATGACGCAAAGAAGGCGTTGCAGGCCTTCCGCGACCAGTTCGAATCCGACGAAAACCCACGCGCTCATCTGAAGGTGTGACATGACCCAACGCCGAATCAGCCAAGAGACCCAGGCGCTTTTCGTGATCTCGGTCGCCGCGGAACTGGCAGGCGTGCATCCTCAGACTTTGCGGATCTACGAGCGACGCGGGTTGATCATGCCCTTTCGGACTCCGGGCGGGACTCGCCGCTACTCGCAGGAAGACCTCAACCGGCTTGCTTTGATCCAGGAGTTGACCGACCAGGGGCTCAACCTGGAGGGAGTCAAGAAGGTTCTCGAGCTTCGCGAACGCGTCATGAAACTAGAGAAAGAGCTTTCCCAGATCAAGGTGGAGCTGTCCGCCGCCGAAGATCAGGTCGATCGTGAGATCGCCAAGGTGCACCGCAGCTACCGCCGGGACATCATCTTGCGCAGACAACTCCACCCCGACGTGCGGAGACGGCTCAAAGACCTGTTTGAGTAGCCGCCAAATTGCGGTTTTGGCGTCGTGGAACCACGGTGGAGGTGGGTGCACGAAGCCAAACGAGTTTTCCTATCCCTTGACGACCCCGAGGGGTCGCAAACGCGCGACTTTGTTGGCCAAACCTGCCCGGGCGCAGGCGTCGACGACCTCGTCGACATCCTTGTAGGCGTAGGGAGCTTCCTCGGAAAGGAGCTTCACCGAGCCGGGTCGCACGGATATTCCGTCCGCTTCCAGACCCCGACGCACCTCATAGCCGGTTTCGCGCTGCTTGGCCTTCTTGCGGCTCATCAATCGGCCCGCCCCATGGGCGGCCGTGGCAAAGGCCGGATTCCCCGCGGCACCCACCAGCACCCATGAGGCGGTGCCCATGCTGCCCGGGATCAAGACCGGTTGGCCGACCGGCCGCAGATCTACGGGGAGCTCGGGGCGGCCGGGCCCGAGGGCGCGTGTCGCGCCCTTGCGGTGAACACACAGCCGCCGTAGTGCGCCATCGATTGCATGGGTCTCGATCTTGGCCAGGTTGTGGGCGACGTCGTAGACGAGCTGCATCCCGGTGCGCTCCGGTGAGGTCCCGAAAGCCACGGCGAATGCCTGGCGAGCTTCGTGAGCCAAAACATGGCGGTTGGCCCAGCCGAAATTGGCCGAGGCGGCCATGGCGCCCAGATATCGTTCCCCTTCCGGAGAATCGACCGGCACTGATGCGAGTTGGCGGTCCGGCACCTCGACGCCGTACTTGAGCATCGCCGTGCCCATCAGCTTCAGTTCGTCGGTGCAGGTCTGATGCCCGAGGCCGCGGCTTCCGCAGTGGATCATCACACACACCATCCCCTCGGTCAGGCCGAAGACACGGGCGGCCGTCTCGTCGTGAATCGAGTCAACCACCTGCACTTCGAGGAAATGGTTTCCTGACCCCAGCGATCCCAGCTGACCGGCGCCTCGTTGTAGGGCCCGCGACCCGATGTGATCGGGACGGGCCCCTTGAGAAGTACCGTGTTCCTCACAGCGATCGAGGTCGGAGTCCCAGCCGAAGCTTGCGGCGCGAACGGCCTTGGCGCCTTCCCGGAGTACGTTCCTCAGCAGACCCGGGTCGGCGATCGACCCTTTCCCCAGTCCGCGCGGGATCCTGCGGTCGAGTTCGTCCATCACCTCGGTGCGGCGTTGATTGAAATCCTTTTCGGTGTAGCGGGAGGCCAGAAGGCGGACCCCACAACAGATGTCGAAACCCACCCCGCCGGGCGAGACCACGCCACCTGCATCGACGTCGGTGGCGGCGACTCCTCCGATGGGAAAACCGTATCCCCAGTGGATGTCGGGCATAGCCATCGAGGCCTCAACGATCCCGGGTAGATGCGCGACGTTCTCGACCTGAAGAACCGCCCGATCCTCCTCGGCTTTCAGAATGAGCTGTTCTGAGGCGTAGATGCGTCCCGGGACGCGCATGCCGCCATGGGCCGGTAGCTCCCACACGCACTCGGCAATACGACGCAGCTCCATCACCTCTAACTGTACGCGCCAGGGCCGGCCCGTAGGCCGGCCCTGATCACGAATCGGTGAGGGAACTATCGCTTGAGCGAGTCCCGAATCTCCGTGAGCAGCACAATGTCATCCGACGGTTCTGCCGGCGCTTCCTCTTCCGCGGCCTTCATCTTGTTGTAGGCCCTCACAACCATGAACATGACGAAGCCAACGATCACAAAGTTGAGCAACGCTCCGATGAACGCTCCAACGCTGCCGGCCGCCAGGCCGGTCGCCTCGTCGATGTTCCCGAATGTCAGCGACGTGTCGAGGCTCGACACGTTGAAGATCATTCCGATGAGCGGATTAACGATCCTGCCGACGAATGTCGACACGACAGAAGCAAACGCAAGACCCATGACAAAGCCGACGGCTATGTCAATGAGGCTCCCCTTGCTGATGAAATCCTTGAATTCCTTGAGCACACGCTCTCCCTTCGTAGGCCCGATATTGCCAGGTGCCAAAATGGCAGCGTTCACGTGCGCATGTTCTTGGCGCACGATCCAACCAGGAACCCGAAGTTGCGGACTCCCGCACAGTTAGACCCCGCATGGTCGGGAAAGTTTCGAGCAGCCTCAGACGTCAAAGACGACCCGTGCCGACCACCCGCCGGCCGTCTTTTCGACCCTCAGATCGTGGTAAGTGACAGCCTTGATAGGGGGCCCCGAGAGTTCGAGGTCGACGACCGAACTCCCGATCGCCCATCCGGTCGCGTGGCCATCGTCGATCGTATCGATCTCGAACGAGCAGAAGGCCAGGTCGTTGGTCTCAGCTTCAAAAAGCAGAGTGCTCAACCAGTCGACCAGCAGGTCCTCAACCGTTGGCGCCGTGACCTCGACCTGGACCCGGTCCACCCCCGCCAGGTCGCCGATCCCAAATATCAGATCAAACATGGCGAAGGCGGCGCTCTCGAACACCTCACGGAGCGTCGACCCGTGCACAACGACCCCGGTGTCGGCCGTGTGGGATAGCACCTCGTAGCGGGGCTTCATACCTCTATTGTGCCCATCCTTGTCAATTGTCCTAAGTACCCCTCCCAACCCTTCCGATAACCGCAGGTGATGGACAACACCAATGATCTGGCGGTGCTGCTCGCCTCGCAGTACCCACTTCTGCTCGTTGAGGCGCAGGAGGAGCAACGTCTGCTCGACATCATCCGCCAGGCGGCGGACCGGCTCGACCTGCCGGTGTGGACGTGGTCGGCTACCCGCGGTCTGGCCAAAGACGGCCACCACACGCAGTATCAGACGATCGACCCCCATGTGGCGCTGGAGTTCGTCGGTGAATTGTCCGGTCCAGGCGTTTTTGTCTTTACCGACGTCCACCCACTTCTTTCCGACTCGCTGGTTGTCCGCCGCATCAAGGAGATCGCCCAAACCGGCCGGCGCGGCCAGACTCTCGTGCTCACGGGACCCCGCAACGAAGTACCTCCCGAAATCGAGAGCCTTGCCCATCAGTGGTCGCTCAAACCGCCCGACCGCGACGAACTGTCGGCCCTCGTAAAACGGACCCTTGATACCTTCGCCGCTCGTTCGTTCCCGGTGGTCGTCAACGGAGCAGAAGTTGAACAGATGGTCGATGCCCTGCTCGGGCTCACCATCCCCGAGGCCGAACGTCTGGTGCAACGAGAAGCGTTGCGCGACGGCCAGATTTCGCCGGCCGACATTCCGGCATTGCGCAACGCGAAAGCGGAGCTTCTCAACTCCGACGGCATCCTCGAGTTGGTAGCGGCCGACGTCGGTACTCTCGAAACCATCGGCGGGCTCAACGGCCTCAAGTCGTGGCTACGACTACGCAGACGGGTGATGATCTCCGATGATGCTCTGCCGGGCCTCGACCCGCCCCGGGGTGTGCTGCTAACCGGCGTGCCCGGCTGCGGGAAATCGCTGGTGGCCAAAACTCTCGCCCAAACCTGGGGGCTCCCTCTGGTTCTGCTGGACCCCTCCCGGCTCTACAGCAAGTACATCGGCGAATCTGAGCAACGACTGATCGCAGCCCTGTCGACCGTCGAAGCAATGGCTCCCGCCGTCCTGTGGATCGATGAGATCGAGAAAGGTCTGGCCTCGTCGGGTGACGGAGATGGTGGAGTCAGTAGGCGTTTGCTCGGCACCTTCCTTCGCTGGATGCAGGAGCGCCGTGGTGATGTCTTCATGGTGGCAACAGCCAACGACGTATCCGCGCTACCACCGGAGTTGCTACGACGTGGCCGTTTCGACGAGATCTTCTTCGTTGACCTTCCCGACCCGGGTGAGCGGGCCGAGATCATCTCCATCCATCTCATCAAGCGAGGACAGGACCCTAGTGGATTCGATCTCGCACCCTTGGTGGCAGCTTCCGACGGATTCTCGGGTGCCGAACTGGAGACGGTGGTCGTCGGAGCGCTCTACCGCGCTCTCGCGGATGAGGACGACCTCACAACGGCCAACCTGATGATGGAGCTCGCAGCAACCGTGCCGCTCTCCGTGTCCCGCCGGGAAGATGTGGCAAGCCTTCGAGCCTGGGCAGACGGGCGAGCGGTGTTTGCCTGACCGGAGCCACCGGGGCGGCTATCCTCCCGGCATGACTGAACGACCGGCAATCATCCGTATCTCTGAGTCTGTGGACGGGGACGATGCCCGGGTGATGATCACCCTTGAGTGGGCTGAAACGGTGTTCCACGGGGAGGCAATCGGTTCCGCCGGTGCCGAACATCGGGCCCGATTGGTCGGCGAAGCAACCCTCAACGCGGTCGAGAAGGTCGCCGAAGGTCGAATCCATCTCGATCTCGAGGCGGTTGCTACTCAGGATCTCGGGATCGTGCAGGTCGCCCTCGTCCAGGTGAATCTCACCGAGACGGGCGAGTCCCTCGTCGGCAGCGCCCTGGTGAGCGAGCACGATCCTTCGGCCGCCACCGTGAAAGCCATCCTCGACGCTATCAACCGCAGACTCGCCAGCGTTCTTTAGGGCTCCCTCCCCCGTCTTCACTCGTTCTCGAGGTCTTGACGTAATTGAATCCTCGCCTTGCGGCGCGTTTCAGCTTCCCGCTGACGGCGCGCTTCTTCATCGGTTCCCGGCGCCACCCCCGGGACGGCCACCGGGCGCCCACGCTCGTCGAGTCCAACCATGGTGAGATAGGCGGTCGTTGTGTGGTCTTTTTCGCCGGTCACCGGATCCTCCCGGTAGACGGTGACCTCGATTTCCATCGACGTCTTCCACGCCTGCGTCACGCAAGCGGTCAAGCTGAGCACGTCTCCGATATGAACGGGGGCATGGAAGGTCAGCGAGTCGACCTGGGCCGTGACTACCCTTCGTTGGGCGTGTCGCATCGCCGCCACTCCGGCGGCAGAGTCCACGAGCTTCATGATTGAACCACCATGTACGAAGCCGGCCGTGTTGGCGTCGGTGATCTGCATGACCTGCGCCATAGTGGTCAGTGACTCAAAAGGCGTTTTCGGGTTCACTACGTCCTCCTAATCTGATATGATCAGACTCAGATTTCTTGGAATCTATCGACTACGAAACGCGTTGTCTGAGACGACACTACAGGAGTGCGCCGCATGGCCGTCGATTTCGACAAGTTCACCCACCGATCACAACAGGCGATGGTTCGCGCCCAGGAGATCGCCAAAGCCAATGATCAGCAATACGTGGAGCCGGCCCATCTGCTGATGGGACTGCTTGATCAGACCGACGGCATTATCTACCCTCTTCTGACCAAGCTGGGTATCCAACCGCCCGACCTGCGCCGCAAGATCGATGAGCAACTGGCGCGCCTCCCCAAGGTGTTCGGGGGTGAGGTGGCCATCTCCCAGAGCCTCCTCGATGTCTTCCAGACCGCCGAGAGGCGACGGACGGAGATGCGGGATGACTACCTGTCCGTAGAGCACCTCCTCTTGGCGTTGGCGGAGTCGAAAACACCGATCGGTGGACTGCTGCGGGCCGAAGGGGCAAGCCGGCAGGCGATGTTTGAAACGTTGACCGAAATCCGCGGCAATCAACGTGTCAACAGCCCCGACCCGGAAGCCACCTTCAATGCTCTCGAGCAGTACGGGCGGGACTTGACCGAGATGGCTCGCCAGCAGAAGTTGGACCCGGTTATCGGCCGGGACGATGAGATCCGGCGGGTCATCCAGGTGCTCTCACGCCGAACCAAGAACAACCCGGTCCTGATCGGTGAGCCGGGGGTCGGCAAGACGGCCATCGTCGAAGGGCTCGCCCAACGCATCGGAAACGGTGATGTTCCCGAAGGCCTCAAGAGCAAACGCATCGTGGCGCTCGACCTGAGCGCCATGGTGGCCGGCGCCAAATACCGTGGTGAGTTCGAAGAGCGCTTGAAGGCAGTGCTTGGTGAGATCAAGGCATCGGAAGGTCAGATCATCACCTTCCTCGACGAAATGCACACCATCGTCGGCGCCGGCGCCGCCGAAGGGGCAATGGACGCATCCAACATGCTCAAGCCAATGCTGGCCCGCGGTGAGTTGCGGATGATCGGCGCCACCACGCTCGACGAGTTCCGTAAGCACATCGAGAAGGATGCGGCCCTCGAGAGACGATTCCAGCCGGTCCTCGTGGATGCGCCCAGCGTGGAAGATTCGATCGGCATCCTGCGCGGGCTCAAGGAACGCTATGAGGTGCACCACGGGGTCCGCATCACAGACTCTGCTTTGGTGGCGGCAGCCGTGCTCTCCGATCGATACATCACCGGCCGGTTCCTCCCCGACAAGGCGATCGACCTCATCGATGAGTCTGCCTCACGGCTTCGCATCGAGATTGATTCGATGCCGGAAGAGATCGACGCACTCGTGCGGCGAATCAAACAGCTCGAGATCGAGCGCGCAGCTCTGCAAAAGGAGACTGATGACGCCTCCGTTGCGCGCCTCGCCGCCCTCGAGCAGGAACTAGCCGACGTGCGGGAAGAATCAGAAGCGCTGCAGGCGCATTGGAATCTCGAAAAGGACGGAATCGACCGGATCAGAAGCGTCAAGCAGCAGACCGAGGAAGCCAAGGCCGAGGCCGAACGGGCGGAACGGAGCGGAGACCTCGAGCGGGCCGCCGAGATCACGTACGGCACCCTGCCCGAACTTGAACGAAATCTAGTCGATCGACAACACGAGCTTGAGAAGCTCCAGACGCAAAAGAAGATGCTGAAAGAAGAGGTCGACGAGGAGGATGTCGCCGAGGTGGTCAGCCGGTGGACGGGCGTTCCGGTGGCACGGTTGATGGAAGGCGAAATTGAGAAGTTGATCCATCTCGAAGAGCACCTTCACCGGCGGGTTGTCGGGCAAGATGCGGCAGTTGCCGCCGTGGCCAACGCCATCCGCCGCAGCCGGGCCGGTTTGTCTGACCCGCAACGGCCCATCGGATCGTTCATCTTCCTAGGCCCCACCGGCGTCGGGAAGACGGAACTTGCCCGGGCTCTGGCCTGGTTCATGTTTGACGACGAGCGGGCCATGGTCCGGATCGACATGTCCGAATACATGGAGAAACACAGCGTGTCCCGCCTGATCGGGGCGCCGCCCGGCTACGTCGGCTACGACGAGGGCGGACAACTCACCGAAGCCGTGCGCCGACGCCCTTACTCGGTAATCCTGCTGGACGAGATCGAGAAGGCTCACACCGATGTGTTCAACGTGCTGCTTCAGGTCATGGACGATGGTCGGTTGACCGATGGCCACGGACGTAGCGTCGATTTCTCCAACACCGTTCTGATCATGACCTCCAATCTGGGGTCACAACACATCGAGCCGACCAGTTCTGACGAAGAGATCCGTCAACAAGTTATGGCGGTGGTTCAATCCCACTTCCGTCCCGAATTCCTCAACCGGGTCGATGAGGTGATCGTGTTCCACCGGCTGACGAGAGACAACCTGCGCGCCATCGTCGACATCCAGCTCGAACAGGTTCTGAGTCGCCTGGCCGGACGCCGGATCCGGCTCGTACTGACGGACACTGCCAAAGACTGGCTGGCGGCAGAAGGATACGACCCGGCCTACGGAGCCCGGCCGCTCAAGCGGCTCATTCAGACCGAAATCGCCGACCAGCTGGCTTTGCAGATCCTGGATGGGACCTTCCGGGAGGACGACACGGTCGAGGCAGATGTGCGTGACGGCGGGCTGGTGTTTCGGGCCGCCTAGCAGCCCGAGCTGTCAGTAATCAGTAGTCAGCAAGACTGACGACTGGAAGCCCGGCCGGAGGCCGGGAGACTGATAACTGACAACCACGAGCATCAGCTCGCCCTCATCCACCCGGGTTACCCGAACCCACCTTCATCACGAGACACGTGGTCGTGGCGTGCGCGTAAAGCCGGCCGTCGGCGTCGCTGAGGCGCGCTTCAGCGGTAGCCAAACGCCGGCCGGCGTGAACGACCAGTCCACGACCGAAGAGACGCGGCGTCTCAGCGGTGATCGGGCGCACGTAGTTGACACTCAGCTCGACGGTCGAATATCCCGCGCCCTGCGAAAGCGTGGTGTGGATGGCACAACCCATAACCGAGTCGAGCACGGTCGCCGCCACGCCACCATGAACCGACCCGATCGGGTTGTACAGGTACTCAGCCGGTTCTATCGAGAATACGGCCACCCCTTCCTCGATCTCCTCCATGACCATCCCGATCAGGTGAGCGATGGGCGCGGCCGGCAGGTCACCGGCCGCAATCGCCCTCATGTACTCGAGGCCGGTCATTGAGGCCGCCGCTTCCAAGCTGCCGCTCGTGTCGTCCCAGGTCACAGTTCTCGTGCGTTCCATGGTTGGGAGGATAGGAGACGAGCAGCGCCCGCATGTCACGGTTCTAGCTAGCCGCTGGGAGCGAAGCGGTCTGGAGGCTGGAAGCCGGCCGCCGAATTGAATTCCCGACGTAGTGACGGTTCCATCTGCGATAATCAACTCCATGGAAAACGATATTTGGCGCTGGTTGTGGACAGGGCTGGCAGTTGTGCTGGCGGTTGGGGAGATATTCACTGCAGGATTCTTTCTGCTGCCCTTCGCCATCGGCGGCGCGGTCGCCGGGATCCTGGCATGGGTGGGAGTTGCGGTCGGGTGGCAGTGGGTTGCCTTCTTTGTCGTATCGATTGGCACGCTCATGTACCTGCAGCGGTTCATCCACAAACAGGACGTCGACGACACCAAGAGCATCGGCTCGAACCGGTACCTGAACATGAAGGCGATCGTGCTCGAGCGGGTAGATCCTGTCTCCGGCGCAGGTCGGGTCCGGGTCGAGTCGGAGGAATGGCGGGCCACCAGCGATGGGGACGTCATCGAACCCGGAACGCCGGTGACCATCACCGAGGTGCGGGGCACCCGTTTGGTAGTGCGCGCAACGGCACCGAAATCCTAATTGTTGGATAACGGCGCGAAAGAGAGGGTCTGAATGGAAGCAGTAATCATCCTGTTCGTAGTCCTGGCAATTGTGCTGATCGTCTTTGCCGGGGCCGGGCTTAGGATCGTCCGGCCGTTCGAAAAAGGGCTGATCGAATTCCTGGGCCGTTACCAGCGAACGGTCGACCCCGGCCTCCGTTGGGTCCTCCCCTTCGTCAAGCGACTACTCAAAGTCGATATGCGTGAACAGGTGATCGATGTTCCGCCCCAGGAAGTCATCACCAAGGACAACGTGGTTGTCACCGTCGACGCAGTTATCTACTTCGAGGCCACCGACCCGGTCAAGCTGAAGTACAACATCAGCAACTTCGTGCTGGCCGTCACCAAGCTCGCCCAGACCAACCTTCGTAACGTCGTCGGTGACCTGCAGTTGGACGAAGCGCTCACCTCACGTGAACTGATCAACGCCAAGCTGCGCGAGATCCTTGACGATGCCACCGACAAATGGGGCACCAGGGTGGTGCGGGTCGAAATCCAGAGGATCGAGCCGCCCCCGGACGTCACCGACGCCATGCACCGCCAAATGAAGGCCGAGCGGGACCGCCGGGCGGTCGTCACTGAGGCCGAGGGTCAGAAGCGATCCGCCATCCTCAGGGCCGAGGGTGTGAAGGAAGCCCAGATCCTCGAGGCAGAAGGTCAGGCCGAAGCCATCAAGCGGGTCGCCGATGCCGACAAATACCAGAAGCTGACGGTGGCCGAAGGTGAAGGACAAGCTATCGAGCGGGTATTCGGGGCCATCCACACCGGTGACCCAACCCCCGACTTGATCGCGATCCGCTACCTGGAGGCGTTGCAGGGCATCGCCAACGGCCAGGCCACCAAGGTGTTCCTCCCGGTGGAGATGAGCGGGATCATGTCGAGCATCGGAGCCATCGGCGAACTGTTCGCCCCGGAGGGTGCGACGGGCGAAAGACGCCCAGAGCGAACCGTGTTCCGGCGTCCCGTCCCACCACCGGAGAAGTAGTGAGAAGAGTCATCAGTCATCACCGCCGGGTCCCCACTGTGGGGACCCGGTTCTTTGCTCGAACTGACGAGTGAAAGGGCGGCCGCAGGCCATCCGACTGATAACTGACAACTGCGGAGCGTCACTCGGCTACAGCTCTCCCCACCGGTCTGCAACTGCCAGGTCGATCACCGTCCAGGCCATCGCCAGGGCGCCGTCACGAATGGCCTGTTCACCATCGGCGGTCACGGTATGGGCGGCAAACTCGGGTTGATGATTGACGGCATCACCGGGATTGATGGTCAGGAAGGGATGGATCGAGGGTACGACCTGGCTCACATTTCCCATGTCGGTCGACCCGGCCGCCCCCGGTTCTTCATCGGCCCCCCGACCCATGGTCCGCCCCAGGGCCGCGGCATTGGCCGCAAACAGCTCGACCATGACTGGGTTGCTCACCATGTCCTCGAACGGATGCCCGATGGTTTCCACGTTCCATGTGCACCCGGTGGCTGTGGCGGCGGATTCGAAACAGGCCGTCACCCGGTCGTAGAGTTCCTCCATCCGCTCTCGCGTCGCGGCCCGCACGTACCATGAAGAGCGGGTGTAGCTAGGAATGATGTTTGGTGCATCCCCGCCGTGGGTGATGATCGAGTGGATCTTGTCGGTCGGGTAGAGAGCCTGGCGTAGCATCGACACGTTGACGTAGGCCTGGACGAAGGCATCCAAGGCGTTGATACCGAGCTGAGGGGCGAAAGCTGCGTGCGAGTCCTTGCCGTGGAACTCTAGGTCGATGTGCCGGACCCCCAGCACATTGGGATCGACGACATCGCTGTTGGAAGGGTGCACCATCATCGAGGCGGCGGCTCCGGTGAAGGCACCGGCATTGATGAGATCAACCTTGCCCCCCATCTTCTCCTCGGCGGGTGTGCCGAGCACCGTCAGCCTGATTCCCAGCTCATTTGCCAAAGGAGCTAGGGCCACGCCGGCACCGAGCGCGGACGTGGCAATGATGTTGTGCCCGCAGGCGTGACCGACGGTGGGGAGCGCATCCATCTCGGCGCATATGATCACCTCGGGTCCTCCGGACCCAACCCGGGCGACAAAGGCCGTCTCCAGGCCGTACGCCGGGTACTCGACCGCAAACCCGTGCTCGGCGAGGAAACTCGCCAGCCGCGCCGAGGTGTTGTGCTCCTCGAATCCGATCTCCGGGTTGTCGTACATCCACCGATTGATGCCGGCCAGTGCGGTTTCAACGTCCGTAAAGGCCTTATCGGCGCGAGCTTTCAGATCCATGACGTCCTCGTTTATTTAGTCCGTGCAGAGCCGAATCACGGTACCACCACCGCCCGGGCGGTCTGGCCACGAGGTTCACGGACGTCGGGCCTCCGTCGGGTACGCTGCCCTCCGTGTTCACCCATCGGTCTCTGCTCGCCATAGCCATGACGCTGGTGCTGGCCGCCTGCACCAGCGCAGGCGATTCCACCACAACAGCATCCACCATCACGATCCCCATCACGCCTACGACCATCCCCACCACAACACTCACGACCGAACCGGCTCCCGAGACTTGTGACCCTCCGACCTTTCTGCCGACGGTCCTGCCCGATCGGGTGACCGATGACCAACCCGACGTATCGGCGGTACCCCTCGACGAGTTCACTCTGCAACCCGGAACGATTGTCACCGGCTGGACGGACGAAGCCGGGATCCCGGTTCTGGCAATGGTGCGGGGAGCACTACCTCCCATTCGCTGGATCAACACACCGGAAACGATCGAAATCCGGGGAGAAAAGGCGGCTCTGGGCGATCTCGGTGAAGGGATCTGGGGAGTCGCCTGGTACGAGGGCCTCGATCGATGCGACCTGTACTACCTGGTGTTCTATCCCCCCACCGGACCCGACGAGGCGAGAATGGTGGCGGCAAGCCTGACGGGAAGCGGCTAGAAATGTACCTGGTACTCAGTACCTAGTACTCAGTACCTAGTACTCAGTACCTAGTACTCAGTACTGAGCGACAGGGCACTTCTGATCAGAGTCGAGTTGTGATAGTCACATGACATGCATGACTACCGCCGACTGGATGTGTGGAGACGAAGCCGACATCTCGTACTCGAGATCTACAACGCCACCTATGACTTCCCAGCAGACGAGAGATTCGGCCTGACGAGACAGCTCCGGCGAGCCGCCGTATCCATCCCATCGAACATCGCCGAAGGAGCCGGAAGAGCAAGCCCGGGCGACTTTGGACGCTTCATCAGAATGGCTATCGGATCGGCTTGCGAAGTCGAAACCCAGCTCGACCTGAGCCTCGACCTCTCCTTCCTTGCTTCCGACCAGCACCGACAACTCCTGCAGGAACTGGGGGACATCAGAGCAATGTTGCATGGTCTCGAACGAAGCCTGACTAGCTGAAACAGCAGATACTGACTACCCGGATTCCCGGTACTGGGTACCGAGTACTGGGTACTGGGCACTGAGTACTGAGTACTCCAGATCCTCTGAGCTTCGCTCAGAGGATCTGGCTCAGGAACAGCTTCGTCCGGTCCTCGTCCGGGTTCTCGAAGATGTGCTGGGGGGTGCCGACCTCAACGACCTCGCCGTCGGCCATGAAGAGCACCCGGTTGGCCACCGCTCGGGCGAAGCCCATCTCGTGAGTGACCACAATCATGGTCATCCCCGACTCCGCCAGCTCCTGCATGGCGTCAAGCACCTCTTTGATCATCTCCGGGTCGAGTGCTGAGGTCGGTTCATCGAACAGCATCACTTTGGGCTGCATCGCCAGCGATCGGGCGATGGCCACCCGTTGCTGCTGACCACCCGACAGCTGGCCCGGATACTTATGCGCCTGCTCGGGGATCTTCACCCGCTCGAGCTGCAGCATGGCCATCTCCTCGGCCTCGTTCTTGGGCATGTTGCGCACTTGGCGGGGGGCGAGGGTGATGTTGTCCAATACCGTTAAGTGCGGAAATAGATTGAACTGTTGAAACACCATGCCCGTCTCACGGCGGATCTCCTGAATGTTGCGGATGTCGTCGGAGAGTTCCACCCCGTCGACCACGATCCGACCGGCGTCATGTTTCTCGAGGCGATTGATGCAGCGGATGAGCGTCGACTTTCCGGAGCCGGAGGGGCCCATCACGACGATTACTTCCTGTTTCCCGACATTCAGGTTGATGTTCTTGAGCGCCTGGAAGTCACCGAAGAACTTGTCCACGCCCTGCACCTCGATAATGACGTCACCCCTCGCCTGAGTTGCGTCGGAATATACGTTGTTTTGAGTCATCGCTCTCCTACTCCGAGTTTCTTCTCGAGTCGCCGGCTCTCTCTCGACATCGTGTACGCACCAACCCAGTAAATCACCGCCACAAATGGCAAGGTCACTTCTGCCAGACCTTTTCCGAGGAACTCGGGCTGGTTGTTGGCGATCGACGAAACGGCCAGCAACTCAAAGACACCGACGACCACCAGCAGAGACGTGTCCTTGAAAAGGCTGATGAACTGGCCCACCATGGCCGGGATCACCGCCCGCAGCGCCTGAGGCAGCACGATGAGGCGCATTACCTTCCAGGCGGGCAACCCGAGCGCCTGCCCTGCTTCGGTCTGGCCTTTTGGTACCGCCTGCAACCCTCCTCGGACATTCTCTGCCACATAAGCGGCGGTGAAGAGCATGATCGCCACGACCAGCCGAGACACCAGACTGAGGTCCATCCCCGGGGGCAGCAGGAACTTCAGAGCGAAGGCGCCCATGAGCAGCAGGGTGATCAAGGGTACGCCCCGAATGAACTCGATGTAGGTGACGGACAACAATCGCACCAGCGGAAGGGTCGATCGGCGGCCCAGAGCAAACAACAAACCCAAAGGGAACGCCAGGATGATCCCGGCCACCGTCACGAATAGGGTCAGGTGGAGACCACCCCAGTCATCCCACCCAAAGCCTCCGAACCACACCAGGGCTCCATACGCACCGATCAGGAGCAGAGCCACGAGCACCCACGCATACCGGCGGATCACTCGGGGTAGGTGCAAACCCGCGAAGCGGGCGGCAACGCCGATGACGACCATCCCCACCGTCATGATCGTGGGTGTCCAAGTGCGGCTGAACTGGAGCAGAGCAGCGACCAGCAGGAGCACCGGCCAGAACCGCTGAATCAAGTCTTGCAGTTTCGACTGAACGAAGGGAAGACCGGCTTCCTTGGCAGCGGCGGCAGCCGAAGCCGTGGCCGCACCGGCCATGAGGCCGATGGCTCCGACGATCATGTAGTTGCTCACCCAGATTCTGGCCAATTCGTCCCGAGGAAATCGACCGACCATGAACAAAGTGAGGTTGACTCTGACGATCTCCCATTCGGCTCGGAAGAAAACCCAGCGAAGCAGGCTGAACCCGACCCAGATGAAGAGCGCCCCGAAGATGACCGTAAGCACCGAGTTGTACCAATTGTTGAACAGGTTCTCGCGCACCCAGCGCAGCGCCGGGCTCGGTCTTCGAAGGGAGGCGGTCTCGGTCCGGACGGCCATCAGTTGGTCACCAATTGAAGGCGTCGATTCAGGATGTTGATCAACAACGAGATGCTCAGTGAGAACAACAGGTACGCCCCCATGAGAATGATGATCAACTGCGGAGCTGGTTGGCCGTTGCCGATGGCCTGGAACACCACCAGAGTGATCTCCGAGTAGCCGATGGCAATCGCCAGTGACGAGTTCTTGGTGAAGTTGAGGAACTGGTTGATGAGCGGCGGAATGGCAATCCGAAAGGCCTGCGGAAGCACGACGAACCGGAGCCGCTGGAAACTGCTCAACGCCAGAGCATTGGCAGCTTCGGTCTGACCCTTCGCAACCGCCTGAATGCTGCCCCGCACGATCTCGGCCACATGGCTGGCGGTGTAGATGACGAGCGCCAGCAGTACCGCAAAGTAGGCGCTGATGTTGCTGATCCCACCGGTAATCACCAACCCCTCCAGCTCTGGGCGAGACAGCGAATAAGGATTGCCGATGACGAAAAAGCCGACCACCGCAAACAGGAGGAAGACGCCCGTACCCCAGAAGAAACGATGGTGGGGAGTGCCGGTGGCATCGAATTGCCGGGTTCGCCAAATCCACACTGCGATCGATGCAACCACGCCGGCGGCCAAGACTCCCAGATACGCCCCGGATCCGTCACCGGCCGTGAACCACGGCACCGCCAGCTCACGGTTGGAGAGCACGAAGAGGTCGAACGGCTGCCACGCCTCCTGGATGCGGGGCAGCGACGCCAGGATTACGGCGGTGTTGGTAAAGATGATGACCAGCAGAGGAGGAATGTTGCGGAGGGTTTCCACGTAGGCCGTTGCCGCCTTGCGGACCAGCCAGTTGCTTGACAGCCTGCCGATCCCAATCAGCGTGCCGAGGATGGTCAAAAGGGGAATCCCGACGATCACGAGAGCAAACGTGTTCTTGATACCCAGAACCAAGATGTCCGAAATAGGCTGCGAGGATCTGAAATCAGAACCTGGCACGGTGACCCCGGCCGGTTGGTCGAGAAATCCGAAGTCGGTAGAGATCCCCTGCGCGGTGAGGTTGGTGGTCAGGTTGCTCCCCAGATACCAGAGGAGCGCTACTGAGCCGGCGCCGGCGACCAGTTGGGCGACAATGCGAAGCACCTTGACGTCGCGCCAGAAGGGCGGACGTGCCGTACCGGTCTTCGTCTCTCTGGCTACCGTCACCTCACCTCACTCAAGAAGGGGGGACCGGCAACTGCCGGTCCCCCTCGTTCAATGCCTCTACCGGTAGGGCGGGGCGTAGAGCAGGCCACCCCGGGTCCACAGGTCGTTCACGCCGCGGGCCAGACCCAGCGCCGTATCCGGACCAACATTCCGGTTGTAGATTTCCTCGTAGTTACCGACCGCGTCAATCACCATGACCGCAAAGTCGGTGGGAAGTCCCAGCCCCGGATCGAAGATCGTCCCCTCCTCATTCGGTTGTCCGAGGAAGCGCTTGATCTCGGCGTTGTCGCCGGAGTAGCTGTTGATATTGCCCGAATCAAGACCGAACTCTTCGGCCTGAATAGTGGCATACACAACCCAATCGACGACCTGCGCCCACTGGGAATCGCCATCTCGGACCAGCGGTCCGAGGGGCTCCTTGGAGAACGTCTCATCCAGGATGGTCCAGGCCTCGGGCCCGCCGTCGGCTGGGGGGTTCTGGGAGCGGAACGCCGCCAGCTGCGACTTGTCCGAGGTCCAACCGTCGCACTGACCGGCCACAAAGGCAGGTCGCAACTCGTCGTTGGAGTCGAAGGTCAACGCAGTGAACGGAATTCCACCTGACTCGAACCGAGCGGCCAGGTTCAGCTCGGTGGTGGTCCCGGACTGCACACAGACGGTGGTGTTGGCCATGTCCTCGAGCGTCGTGTAGCCACTGTCGGAGTTGACCATCATGCCCTGGCCGTCGTAGAAAGTGGTAGTCAGGAAAGTCGCTCCCTCGCCGCCATCGCGAGTCGCCGTCCAAGTCGTGTTCCGAATCAGCACGTCGATCTCGCCCGACTGCAGAGCGGTGAACCGCTGCTGGGCCGTCAAGGCCTTGTACTCGACAGCATCGGCGTCGCCGAGCACGGCGGCCGCAACTGCCTTGCAGTAATCGATATCGAAACCGACGAAGTTACCGTCGGCATCGACGAAGCCGAACCCAAAGACCTCCTGGTTCACACCGCAGTTGAGAACGCCGCGGTCCTGAACAGTCTTGAGAATGCCTTCGGCAGCCACCTGACTGCCGCCGTCAGCGGCCGTTGTTGTTGTGCTTTCTTCTTCGGCGCCGTCACCGCCGCAGGCTGTAGCCACCATGGCCAGCACTACAACGAGCAGCAATAGTCGTTTGATCATCCCTCTCCTCCCAAGCATGGTCGGGTACCGGGAGCACTCCCGGGATACCTCGACCATAGCTACCGCGCGTGGTCTGTTTCAACTGGAAATGGCTCGCTTCGCTCGCGGTAACCAGTCATCAGTAACCAGTCACCAGTCGTAAATCGGGAAAACGAAGAACGAGAAACGGAAGTACGAAATCCGCAATACGGCGCCGTTAGGCGCCCTTTACTATCTCCGTGACCCGTCGGGCAATGGAATCAGGGTCCAATTCGACGTCTGCTTGGACATCGGAGGCGGATCCAGACGGTAGGAAACGGTCGGGGAGACCAAGCACGGACACTCGACCGGCTAAGCCGTGCCGGGACAATTCCTCGAGCACGGCTGCCCCAAATCCGCCGGAAACCACGTTGTCCTCCAGGGTTACCACCTGTGGATAACTGCCGGCCCACTCCACCAGGCGCGGATCGAAGGGCTTGACCCAGCGAGCGTTGACGATCCCAGCCGAGATACCCTGTTGGGCCAACATTCCAGCAGCTTTCACCGCTGGTTCGACCATGCTCCCCAGCGCTAATAGCAACACCTCCTCACCTTCCTGGACTACCTCGGCCACTCCCACGTCCAGCGGAGCGGCCGGCAAGGTTGGAACCGAAGCGGCCGCGCCTTTGGGGAAGCGGATGGCGATGGGGCCGTCGAAGTCCCAGGCCGTTTCCAGCATTCGGCAAAGTTCGTCGGCGTCGGCCGGAGCGCCGATCGTCAAATTGGGGATCATCCGCAGGTAGGAGAGGTCGAAGGCACCATGGTGGGAAGCACCGTCGGGGCCCGTGATACCTGCCCGGTCGATCATGAATACGACCGGCAACTCATGCATGGCGACGTCGGTCACAATCTGGTCAAAAGCACGTTGCAGGAAACTCGAATAGATAGCAACGACAGGCCGCATACCGGTCATGGCCAATCCGGCTGCCAGGGTGACGGCGTGCTGTTCGGCGATGCCGGTATCGATAACGCGATCGGGGAACTCCCGCGCCATGGCACTCAGCCCGGTCGGTGAGATCATGGCGGCGCTGATGGCGATGAGATCTTCCCGATCGCGAGCGGCGTGGACCAGGGCCTGACCGGCCACTGCGGTGAGTTTCAACTCCGATTTGGCCGGCCGGCCGGACTCAACGTCGAACGCGGAGACGCCGTGCAGCTTGTCTTCGTCGTTGTTCAGCGCCGGCTCGTAACCCCGGCCTTTCTCCGTGACGACATGCACTACGGACGGCTCGTCAAAGGACTTGGCGTGCTCCAAGGTCTCCTCGATCAGATGGATGTCGTGCCCATCGATGACTCCCGAGTATTTCAGTCCCAGCGCATCGAAGACCGTGCCCGGTTCGATCAACTGCTTGACCGACTCTTTGAGACGGTGGGCCAGTTCGTCTGCCCCCTCACCAATGGCCGGGATACTCCGCAAGATCTTGCCGATCGTCTTTTTGGTCCACTCATACCGGGGGTCGAACCGCACATGGCCCAGGGCGGCGATGCCGCCAACGGTAGGTGCATACGAGCGGCCGTTGTCGTTGACGACAACGATGAGGTTGGGTGGCTGCAATACGGCGATGTGGTTGAGAGCCTCGTAGGCCATGCCGCCGGTGAGGGCGCCGTCACCGATCACCGCCACGGTGTAGCTGTCATCCCCAACTCGTTGTTTGGCCAGCGCCATACCGAGCGCATAGCTGAGCGAGGTTGAGGCATGGCTGTTCTCGACGAAATCGTGCTCGCTCTCGCTTCGACTCGGGTAGCCGGTCATTCCCCCGTACTGGCGAAGAGTCTCGAATTCGTCCTGGCGGCCGGTGACCAGTTTGTGGACATATGCCTGATGGCCGACATCCCAGAGAATGCGATCGGTCGGGCTATCGAAGACCCGGTGCAAAGCAAGCGTCAACTCGACCACCCCGAGGTTGGGGGAGAGATGGCCACCGGTTCGAGAAATGGCGTCGACCATGAACGACCGGATCTCGGCGGCCAGTTGCGTCAACTGGTCGTGATCGAGCTCACGCAGATCGGCCGGGCCAGTCACCCGAGCAAGCAAGGTATCTGTTGTGCTCACAGATCAACCTCGGATCCTAAGACGCTACCCAACCGGACGGCGGCGTCGGTGATCTATCAGAATAGTGATTGGCGCGAATAGACCAACCCGGACCCGGTTGGGCAGCTCCCACTGGAACCGCCTAGCATTCCCCAGGGAGAAACGATCGGATGGCCGAGAATCCCGACCAAACATGAGGAGGAAGGGCATGAAAAGGAAGAACGCGGCGGCACTGATCCTGGTGCTGGCCTTTGCATTGATCGCCGGGGCTTGTGGCGGTGGAACGTCCGGCGAGTACAGCCTGGTGACTGAAGGAACACTGACGGTTTGTTCCGACATCCCGTATCCGCCCTTCGAGGACGAAGTTGGCGGTGAGTACGTCGGAATCGACGTTGAGATCATGGACGCTATCGCCGGGGAATTAGGCCTGGAAATGGCCTTCGTGGGAACCGGTTTCGAGGCCATCACGACCGGTAATGCGATGGTGGCAGGTGATTGCGACATCGCTGCATCGGCCATCACGATCAAACCCGAGCGGGAAGAAAACGTCGATTTCTCCGAGCCGTATCTCGAGGTCGACCAATCGCTGTTGGTCCCGGGCGACTCCGGGCTCACATCGCTCGATGGTTTTGCCGGGTTGAATCTGGGAGTCCAATCCGGTACCACCGGTATGGACTACGCCTTGGAGAACGCACCCGCAGATGCGACGATTCTGGACTTCCCGACCGGGGGAGAGTTGTTCGTAGCGCTAGCCGCCGGCCAGATCGACGGCATCCTCCAGGACAAGCCGGTCAATGAGCTCCGGGCGGAGGCCGACCCCAGCGTCGAGATCGTTCAGACATACGAAACGAACGAGGAGTACGGATTGGCCGTCCAGGAAGAGGGCATGGACACGCTGCTGGGTGATGTCAACGATGCAATCGCCAAGTTCAAGAGTGACGGGACCTTCGACGCGATATTCGATAAGTGGTTTGGATAGGAAACACAGCTGAGCACGCTCGAGGGGGACCCGCTAGGGTCCCCCTCACACTTTCGAGGTCTGAGCCATGAAGAAGACCACCAAACAGAAGCTCCGCCGGGCCATCCTCTACCTCGTTTTTGTCCTCGCAGTAGTCCTCTTCGCAGTTCTGGCCGATTGGGGCCAGATCCAGACCTCCTTTTTCAATCTCGACGTTGCCGCCGAGATGTTGCCTCGAGTGTTCACAGTTGCCGCCAAGAACACGATCGTCTACACGTTCACCGCATTCTCCTTCGGGTTGGTACTCGCTCTCGTCCTCGCATTGATGAAGCGCTCGGAGATACGACCCTATCGATGGGTGGCCAACTCTTACATCGAGTTGTTTCGAGGCCTGCCTGCGCTGGTCACCATCATCTTTGTCGCATATGGACTCCCGATCGCCCTCGATATCAGAATTCCCGGCGGACTGCTCGGCCAGGGCACCGTCGGCTTGGGTTTGGTGGCAGCGGCATACATGGCTGAAACGCTCCGTGCCGGAATCGAAGCCGTCCCGCGTGGACAGATGGAGGCGGCCCGTTCGCTTGGCATGAGCCGCGGTGCGGCGATGCGGTCGATTGTGCTTCCCCAGGCCTTTCGCATCATCATCCCCCCACTCACCAACGAACTCGTATTGCTCATTAAGGACACCTCCCTGTTCTTCGTGCTCGGCAGCACGCCGGTGAACAAAGAGCTCACTAAGTTCGGTCGTGACCTCATGACCCAAAAATTCAATGCAACACCACTGGTCGTGATCGCACTCGTTTACCTGATCATTACCCTCCCGCTCACCAGGCTGGTAGCCCAGCTCGAGAAGCGGGCAGCGAGGGCGAGGTGAACCATGAATGAGAACGTTCCTCCCATCGAAGCGATAGACCTGCACAAGCATTTCGGTCAACTCGAAGTGCTCCGCGGAATCGATTTCACGGTCGACGCTCAAGAAGTGGTCTGCGTGGTCGGCCCATCTGGATCCGGCAAGTCGACTCTGCTGCGTTGTGTCAATCTGCTCGAGGTGCCAACCGCAGGCAAGGTGCTGGTCGAGGGCATTGATATGACCGACCCGGAGACGGATGTTGACGCGGTTCGGGCCCGGATTGGCATGGTGTTCCAGCAGTTCAACCTCTTCCCACATCTCACTGTGTTGCGCAATCTGACCATCGCCCAGCAGAAAGTCCTCAAGCGGTCCGAGGACGAAGCGAACGAAGAAGCCCGCAAGGTCCTTGAGCGCGTCGGGCTATCCGATAAGGTCGACGAGTTCCCAATCCGCCTTTCCGGCGGCCAACAGCAGAGAGTGGCCATCGCTCGTTCATTGTCGATGAACCCGGACATGATGCTGTTCGACGAACCGACCAGCGCCCTTGATCCTGAGCTGGTCGGCGAAGTTCTGGACGTCATGCGCGGACTGGCCCAAGAAGGCATGACCATGATGGTGGTCACCCATGAGATGGGCTTTGCGCGGCAGGTCGGTGACCGGGTCGTGTTCATGGACGAGGGCATCATTGTGGAGGAAGGACCACCCGACGACGTGCTGCTCAATCCCCAGCACGAACGAACCCAGCGGTTCCTCCAGGCGGTGTTGCGCCAATAGGTAAGGTGTAGAAGTGGAATGGATCGTCGGCGGTGCGGTCGCCAGCATCGTGGTTGCGGTCGGCTGGTGGCTCTTCAAATATGTCCGATCTGTCCTCCGGGGTGACTACCGGCACCCCCAGGACATGAAACAAACTTGGTGGACTGCCGGCGGTGGTACACACGGTGGAGCGGGCGGACAGGTTCCGCCATTGATCCCGCATCGCGATCCCGAAGACGAGATCAGGTAGAACGGCAGCCTGTCGCCCGTTTCCAGCGCCCGGACATTCCCACGACTTGTTGTGCGAACAGCGTACATCGGGCCGGGGATCGAGTAGCATTCACCCTTGACGGTGGGTCGTCGGAAACGGCCCGCTTTTTGATGTTTGCTCAACCCCGACACGGCCGGGACCGACCTTCCCACCAGCCGTGCCAATCAGTAGGAGGAACCACTATGGGATCGGTGATCACCTGGATCACGGGTGCCGCAATCTTTGCAGGGGCAAGTTGGCTCGGAGGATACGCTTCATCAATCCGGCGCGGCTACCGCCATGACCCGCAGGCCAAATCGGTGTGGTGGACGCCCGGACAAATCCCCACTCCGTATATGAACGGAAACGACCGGGTGGATACCCGGTAACCAGCAACCAGCTCTTGCCAACTTGATCTTGTTGGGAACCAAGCCCCCGGCCCCCCACCCCCTCACTGCGCTCGGGTACTCCCCCCAACCGACTCGCTTCGCTCGTCAGGGGGGAGGGTGCTAACCAGTCAGCAACGCACTTGCCAGGGTCTCGGCCAGTATCTCAAAGTGGGGACGGCGGACCAGGATGTCGGGACCGTGGCCGTAGCGGCACAGCGCTGCCGCGGTCGCCGGACCGATGGCGGCGGCCACAATCCCCACCAGATCGCGAGCGGCAATCCAACCGTCCACCGCCAGCGGGGATTCGAAGACAACGGCTTCCACAGGATCAGATGCCGGGGCCAAGGGAACCCACCCGTACACGGCTACCGCCACCAGCTCTTCAGCCGCGTCCGCCAGTGAAACAATGATCCGCGGGTCGACGCCCTCGTCGTGGGGGTAGGCGACTCGCTTGCCTGCCGCCTTACGGATGAGATAGGCCGTGAAATCGGAGGGGTTGCCGGTGCCGACGTGCGCCACCCGGCCCCCACGTTCCTCAACCCGGGCCGCCCCGGCCGGTGTCAACATAGCAATCGGAGTATCGGGAATCGGGCCGCCGGGCCAGAGAACATCGAGAGCCCGCGAAGAGGTCAGTACCACCAGGTCGGCCTCTTCTACCGAGGCGCGGGCACGCGCCAGATCTGCGTCATCAGCCTGCTGAATGCGGACACAGGGAAGGGCGACCGGACGAAGACCAACCACGACCAGTTCGGCGGCCATCCCTGCTGATGCTTCGATGCTGGCGGTCACCGCCACCCGGGGTACAGCGTTGTCCACCCCTCCAAGCGTACGCATCCACTTCGGCCGGTGCGGGCCTGAGAACATCTATGCTGCAGCCGACAACGGGCGTCACACCTCCCTGGCGATTTGGCGCGATCATGACGGACGAGATCACATCCAGACGCAACATCCCGGTACGAGTCCGGGTAATCCTGGTGTTGTTTCTTCTCTACCTGTTCCTGGTGGGCGTAAAGGCGCTCGAAAGTGGCATCAAGAGCTTCGGAGCAGATTTCACCGATTCGCTCTTCGCAGGGGTTTCCAACCCGATCGCCGGCCTCTTCGTCGGCACCCTGGCGACGGTCCTCGTGCAGTCGTCGTCTGTGACGACCGCGACCATCGTCGGGTTGGTGGGAGCAGGCACACTCAGCGTTCCCCTGGCCGTCCCCATGATCATGGGCGCCAACATCGGTACCACCGTTACCAATACCCTCGCCTCGCTTGGCTACCTGCGCCGCAGCTCGGAATTCCGCCGGGCATTCGCCGGAGCCACCATGCACGACTTCTTCAACATTCTGGCGGTGGCCGTGCTCCTGCCCCTCGAGCTTGCCACCAAGTTCTTATCGAAGTCCGCAGAGGCATTGGCGGGGCTATTGGGGAGGTCGACGAATCTCGACTTCGAGAGCCCGAACAGCCCGATCAAGGCCGCCGTGTCGGCGCCGGTCAAGTTGCTGGAGAAACTCTTCGAAGGCCTGGGGGCCGGTGACACTCTGCTGGGCATTCTGTTGTTGGTCGCCGGACTGGCCCTCATCTTCTTGGCTCTCGCCTATATCACCCGCAACATGAAACTGGTAGTGGCCGGCCGTATCGAGCGATCCATGAACGTCGTGCTTGCCAAGGGTGGCGGCGTAGCGGCCATGGCGATCGGTCTGATCATGACGGTTGCGGTGCAGTCCTCGAGCATCACGACTTCGGTGCTGGTCCCGATGATTGCCGCCGGTGTGCTCACCCTGGCCAACGCCTACCCCATCACCCTGGGAGCGAACGTCGGAACGACCGTCACTGCTCTACTCGCCTCGCTCGCCACCGAGCGGCCGGAAGGGTTGGTGATCGCCCTGGTTCATACGCTGTTCAATATCAGCGGCATCCTAGTCTTCTATCCCATCCCCCAGCTCAGAAGAATCCCAGTCTATTTAGCGGAGAAGCTGGCTCGGGTTGCCGAGGTCCGGAAGTCGCTGGTGATTGTCTACGTGGTCGGGGCCTTCGTATTGGTCCCGTTGCTTGGGATACTGCTACTGCAATGAGATTGGAGTGAACCATGGTGCTTGACTTCTTCCGGGGCGGCGGAGACGCGCAACTCGAACGGATAGAGGCGCAGATTCGCCAGATGCTCGTCGATGACCGGCATACATTCGACAGCGCCATCAACGCGCTCATCGGAGGAACCGACCCGACCCTGGTCGGCAAGGACATCCGCAAGACCGACAAGGGTGTCAACAAGGCTGAGCGTGCGGTGAGACGGGAATTGGTGGTGCACGTCAGCGTGCGGGGCACTTCGGCAGACATCCCGCTCGTTCTGGCCTCGATGAGCATCGTCAAGGACGCCGAGCGGATCGGCGACTATTCGAAGAACATTTGGGACATCGCCAACAGCGGAGTCGACCTGTCGGACGCCGAGGACATCAACGTGTTGACGCGCTACCGCGATCGCATCTCGAAGCTGATCGGCGAGACGGCCCGCGTGTTCGGAGAGAAGGACCTCGAAACGGCCCACGCCATGCTGAAAGCCGGCGACGAATTGCAGGACGAATACGACAAGCTGATCGACGAGCAACTCCACACCGAGAAACCCGCCCGAGAAGCCGTGCCCCGAGCTTTGCTCTACCGGTACTTCAAGCGGATCACGGCCCACCTGATGAACATCCTCACGTCACTCGTCATGCCGATCGACCGACTCGACTATTACGACGAGGCTAAAGCCGACCGCGAGTAGAAAACAGATCTCAGCTATCCGCCATCCGAGGTGATCGCTCGCGCCGCTCGCAGTGGAAGGTGATCGCTCGCTTCGCTCGCGCTGGGAGATGGAACGTTCCAGGCTTCCCACCTTCCACTCACTGCCCTCTGACTCGCAGCTCCTTTCGCACGGATCGCGGACGGCGGACAGCGGATCGCTCGAGCCGGGAACCTTCGACACCACTCTCTGCGTCGGAGGAGTAACAGCGAGGGAGACACCCATGCGAAAGACATTCGGAATCCTGGTGACCATGACCATGCTGGCAACCGCCTGCACTACCGGGGCGGTCAATCCCAGCACGATCCACACCACCACAACAACCCGCCATCTCGGGGCCCCCGCCAGCATGGCATTCGCCTTGCAGCCATTCGATGCCTGCGAGCCATTGCTCGAGTACGTCAAAGAGCATGCTCTCGAGCTGGTCGGCCCGTACGGACTCGGATACGGGTACTGGGGCGGAGGACCTTGGCTGGTGGACGAAATGGCCATGGAAGATACCGCCACGCCCGCCACCTCCGGAGCCACCCGCAATGCCGCCCTGCAGCCCGGGATTGACTACTCGACCACCAATGTGCAAGAAGTCGGCGTCGATGAACCCGATATAGTCAAGACCGACGGCACCAGGATCCTGGCCATCGCCCAGGGCGTTCTCTACTACGTCGATGTGAGCGGGGGCAAACCTGAGCTGACCGGTTCCCTGCAACTCGATAACAGTTGGGCCCAGGAGATGCTCCTGTCCGGCGACACGTTGCTGGTCATGTCCCGCACCAATCAGTGGGATGTTCCAGTGCGCCTGGCCCCTGAGATCTGGAATCCGGATATTCCCTACTACGGGGCCGGAATCTCGGTTCTCTCTCAGGTCGACATTTCCGATCCGGATGACATGCACGTCGTCAGAACTCTCTTCGTTGACGGCAGTTACTTGAGTGCGCGGATGGTGGGCGATACCGCCCGGGTCGTCGTCGACTCCTACCCGACCGGACTCGAGTTTGTCTACCCAACGGGTTCTGGCCTGCGGGCCGAGCGGGATGCGGAACGCGCCAACCGACAGGTGATCGAAGACTCGACCATTGACAACTGGTTGCCGTACTTCGTGATGGAGGAAAAGCGCGGCAACCGCACCATCACCACCGAGGGAACACTATTGGAATGTGAGCAGACCTTCGCGCCCCGAGAGTTTTCCGGCCTGGGAACTCTCTCCGTTTTGACCATCGATCTCTCCGAAGGTCTCGAGCCGACCGACGCGGTTGGTTTGTTCGCCGACGGCGACACGGTCTACGCCTCCCAAGAATCTCTGTACGTGGCCACTCAGCGCTGGCACGACTGGAGCCTGCTCGACGATGCCGACGCGGCCGACGAGTTCGAAGGCGTTACTACCGAGATCCACCAGTTCAACATCTCGGGCGAGAAGGCGGCCGTGTACCTGGCTTCCGGTGAAGTCGAAGGCTTCCTCCTCAATCAGTGGGCCATGTCGGAGCACAATGGCGATCTCCGGGTGGCCACCACCAGCGAACCAGAATGGTGGGGTTGGCGCGACGATTCGGTTTCGGAGAGCTTCATTCAGGTTCTCCGGGAGGATGACGGCGTGCTCGAGGTGATCGGCGAGATCGGCGAACTCGGCAAAGGCGAGCGAATCTACAGCGTGCGCTACATGGGCGACATGGCCTACGTCGTGACCTTCCGCCAGACCGATCCGCTGTACACCATCGACCTTTCCAACCCCAGGGCACCAAAGGTCCTCGGCGAGCTGAAGATCCTCGGCTACTCCGCCTACCTGCATCCGATGGGCGACGATCTTCTCCTGGGGATCGGCCAGGACGCCGACGAGCAAGGCCGAAACAAGGGCACCCAGGTAGCGGTGTTCGATGTGAGCGATCCCGCCAACCCGAAACGGATCCACAAGATGACCTTCGATGATGGATGGTCTGAGGTTGAATACGACCACCGGGCGTTCCTCTACTGGCCGGCCACGGGACTGACCATGTTGCCGATCCAGGCCTGGTCTTGGGAAGCCGGTCGTGAGGACTGGTTCGCCGGAGCCATCGGAGTGATCGCCGACCGGGACGGCATCGAAGACGTCGGCACGGTTACCCACATCGGGCCCAAGCCGGGCGGAGCCGAAGAGGAGTACGGGTACGACTGGCAGGCGCAGATCCACCGCTCCATCGTGATCGGCGACCTCGTCTACACCATGTCGGAGAAAGGACTGAAAGCGAGCAGCCTGACCGATCTGTCCGACGTCGCCTGGGTGTCCTTCAGGTAAGCAGCAAGAGGGTTGGCCGGTCGATGACCGGCCAACCCGTACTTCGTACTTGCCAGTACGAGGTAGGAAGTACGAAATACGTGGCTAGCGCTCCGCGCTGGCCACTTCCTTCGGGGTCACCAGCCACCGGAGCTCGCCGAGACCAAAATCGATATCGACCCATCGCTCCGTGGCGAGATCGACCCGGGCCATGGCGGCAGTCGGGAATCGATACTCCCCTCCTCCTACGAAGAGAGAGAGCGATTCGGACCAGGCCGGCTCGTGACCGACCAGCATCACCGATGAAACCGGCTCCACCTGGTGCCGAAGAACATCCAGGAGTCCGTACGGTGACGGGAGGTACAGGTCATCGAGCAGCTCCACCTCACAGGACCACTCTCCGGCCCGCACGGCCCGGTCGAGCGTGTCCCTGGCTCGCAAGGCCGTCGAGCTAATAGCGCGCTGGGGAACCTCTTCCTTATCAGCCAAGAAGCGGCCCATACGGTCGGCAGCCAGGCGGCCCCGCTCGGCGAGCGGCCGATCATGGTCTGAACCAGAGGATGTGTGCCAGTCGGACTTACCGTGACGAAACAAGATGACGGTCTTCACCAACAGCCTCCCGAGCGAGTCCGGCGCTGCAATGCTACCGGCGGCCTGATCCCAGGAAACTGTATATTGAGGGGCGAGGCCCGCCGATAACTGTTGGGATGAGGCCCTCCCACCCATTCATGATGACTGCTGAAGTTCAACGCCAAGCACCCTTGGTCGACGACCTCGACGACCCTTCCCTGTTCACCAACCGGGAGCTGAGCTGGGTGCAGTTCAACGGGCGCGTGCTCGAAGAGGCCCTCGATCACCGGCATCCCCTTCTCGAGCGGGTCAAGTTCCTGTCGATCTTCGCCAGCAACCTCGATGAATTCTTCATGATCCGGGTGTCGGGTCTGCGCCGTCAGCTGGAATCGGGTGTGCTGGCGGCACCCCCGGACGGCATGACGCCTTCAGAGCAGTTAGCCGCCATTCGGGGAATATTGCTCCCGCAGCTGTCCGCTCAGATGGATTGCTGGCAGTCCGACCTGGAGAAGGCTCTGCGCGAGGCCGACCTGGCGGTTCGTTCCTATGAGGAGCTGAAGGGCAAGCAGAAACGGCTGATCCGTCGCCATTTCAAACGTGAGATTTTCCCGGCGCTCACTCCACTGGCTTTCGATCCGGGTCGCCCGTTCCCGCACATCGCGAACCTCAGCATGAATCTGGCGGTGCTGGTCAACGACCCAACGCGCGGAGAACGTTTTGCCCGACTGAAGGTGCCGCCTTCCTTTCCACGGCTCCTGAGGGTTCCCAGCGAGGAGAACGCCGACAGTTACGAGAGCCTCGGGCTCGTCGAAACGCCCAACACCTTCGTCTGGATCGAAGAAGTCATTGCTGCCAATCTCGACCTTCTGTTCCCCGGCGTTGAGGTGCAGGCCGCCTACCCGTTCCGCCTCACCCGCGACGCCGATGTCGAAATTGAGGAAGACGAGGCATCCGACCTGTCGGTGGCGGTCGAACAGGGAGTCGGCATGCGCCCGTTCGGTTCGGCCGACCGCCTCGAGATCCATCACGACATGCCGGAATGGGTAAGCAAGATGCTTGCCCAGAACCTCCGGCTGGCTCCTTATCAGGTGTTCACCATCGAGGGCCCCTTGGGGTTGGCTGATCTCATGGAGTTGACCGAGGTCGATCGGCCGGACCTCAAGTTCGAGCCATTCTTGCCTGCCACCCCGCCTCCCTTCCGGGGAGCCAACGACCTTTTCTTGGTGATTCGCCAACAGGACGTGCTCACGTACCATCCCTACGACAGTTTCGCCCCAGTCGTCGAATTGGTCCGTCAAGCCGCCCGGGATCCGAAGGTGCTGGCCATCAAACAAACTCTTTACCGGGTCGGTCCCAACTCTCCGATTGTCGATGCCCTCCTCGAGGCCCGTGAGAACGGCCGCCAGGTTTCGGTGCTGGTGGAATTGAAAGCCCGCTTCGACGAAGAGAACAACCTCGGGTGGGCCCGTCGGCTGGAGAAGTCCGGCGTGCATGTGGTGTACGGCCTGGTCGGGCTCAAAACCCACTGCAAACTTCTCTTGATCGTGCGTCGGGAATCCAGCGGAATCCGCCGGTATGTGCACATGTCTACGGGCAACTACAACCCCGTTACTGCCCGCGTGTATACCGATTTCGGTTTCTTCACCTGCGACGAGGCAATCGCCTCGGATGTCTCGGAGCTATTCAACGTCCTGACCGGCTACGCGCACCAGACCGAGTACCGCAGACTTCTCGTAGCCCCGACCACCATGCGCGACGATGTTGCGGCCCGGATCGAACGTGAGGTGGAACAGCACCGCCGCCACGGCGACGGATACATCGCGTTCAAAATGAACGCCCTGATCGACAAGAGGATGATCCAGGCCCTGTACCGCGCATCACAGGCCGGCGTGAAGATCGATTTGCAGGTGCGTGGCATTTGCTCGCTGCGACCGGGCGTTCCGGGATTGAGCGAAAACATCAGGGTCACGTCAATCGTCGGACGATTCCTCGAACACGCTCGCATCTTCTACTTCCGCAATGGCGGTGACGAGGAGATGCTGCTGGGCAGCGCCGACCTCATGCCCCGCAACCTCAACCGTCGGGTCGAGGTGTTGTTTCCGGTCGGCGGTAGGGTACTCGAGTTGATTCGCGACGCGGTCCTCTTCGTGCATCTCACCGACAATGTGCAGTCGCGCTTGTTGCAGGCAGATGGCACATATACGCGATTAGAACCGGCACCTGATCAGGAACCCCTCGATTCTCAAGCCTGGATGCTGGAGCACTTCGTGACACGCAGCGACGATGGCATCACGTTTCCCATGCCGTACGGAGCCGCTCACTACGCGCCAACGGCTATCGACGACAACATCGAAATCTAACCCCCGGCATCCAGCTCGGCCAGCAGATCTCGATCGTGAGCGTAGGTCAGTAGCGCCGCTGCATCATCTGTCCGGAACCAGCGCAGATCGTCGATCTCAGCGTTGAAAACATAGTCACCGATGTCTCCCTCAATCGGGGCCATGTGCCAGTAGCGAACGATTTTGGGTTGACCGGCGGCGTCCCGATAGCGGACCGAAGACAGCTCTCCGACCGGGCGGCAGACCAGACCGGTTTCTTCTAATACCTCCCGGAGAGCAGCACCTTCGAACGTCTCTCCCGGGTCCAGCTTGCCCTTGGGGAAACTCCAGTCGTCGTAGCGAGCCCGGTGAACCAGGAGCACCTGTGATTGGCCGGTCGCATCGAGGCGGGTAACCAGGCCACCTGCCGCCTGCACTTCCGTCACATCCAGCTCCGCAGCTTGTCGCGCGAGAGTTCCTGCCAGGCCACCGCCCACCCGGTCCGGGCCGAATCGGCTCGAGCAAGTTCGAACCCCGCCAGCTGGCCGGCCGTGAACGCCACGGCGGGATGATGGTGGGCGGACATCGACAGCCAGGCATGGGCAACGGACGCGTCTTGCAGGTCGCCGAGCGTGTCTTGCAGCCGGGCGGCCGCCTTCGCAAACCGGGTTGCCTTCTTGCCGGCCAACGGCGCAACCGCTTCGGCGGCGTACCGCACGCGCTTGGCCCGGATTCGGATCCGATGAAGATCAGGGTCGGTCGGCTTGTCCGGCAACTCAAGAACGGTCTGCATGAGCAACTCGAAAGGGGCTCTGACCAGCTCCCGCAGCGCCTCGCGGAAGGGGCGGTCCGCCGATGACAAGAGGCGAGGTTGATTGGCGGCGTCGACCATCCGATCGAGCAGCTCGAGGTACCGGTCCTCATCAACCGCCGCCAGCAATGTTCGGCGTCGCCTCTCCCGCTCGGTCTGCAACATGGTCATCATGACCCGCAGCGGGTAGCGGTCGGCCTCGAGAAGGTGCGTGGATGTTGCGTCCAGCCGCAGCATGAGCACGTCGACGTCTCGGACCTTGCCGAGGGCGTCACCCATCCAGCGCAGCTCGTCCCTGAGGGACGTGACCCAGCCCTCGTCGAGAAGTGGGCCAAAGGTGCGCAGATCAGATCGGAGGCGACGGGTCGCCACCCGGGCCTGATGCAGAGCCTCGGTGTCTTCGCCGATTTGCACGGCCGGCATGTGAACGACGAACCGGAGCACCGAGCGGGCAATGGCGGCCTTGATCACGTCTCCAGCGTTGTGCTCATCCCCCGGCTCGACCACAACAACATCGGGGGCCTGTAAGGCCGGGGTGCCCAAGGCCCGGGCGAGTCTACTCATCCGGGTTGCGGACCCGGCTCCGGCGGTGCGGAGACGGGAAGCAAGTCCCTCGAGGAGGCCTTCGTCCGTGCCTTCCGCGAGCTCGATCTCGATCTCCCGGAACCGGCCGGCCGGACCCCGTCCGCCGTACGTTGAAACGTCTTCGTCGACAACTTCTGCCAGAGACCGGCCCGATCCATCGATCAGTTTCACGGGTCTTCGTACCGTCCGTAGCCTCGCTATCTGTTGAAGTTGAGCGCGACGGGCATAAACGCGCACCAACGCGGCTGCTCCCGGAGGGATCTGATCCCATCGGCCTTTGAATCTGATTTCCCGTCGCGCCTTCGGGTCCTGATCTTCAACCGGCGGCAGCTTCACGGTCCATCCCTCGTCGGTGCGATGCAACAGGCTGCAACCCCAGCGAACCAAGCGGAGGTCGACGGTGTCGTAGTAGACGGCATCGAGGTGCCGAGGAGGAGCAGAAATAACTTCCAGACCGGCAACCGACAAGTCCGGCAGGCGAAAGTCCGCTGGGACATTGAGTTTTAGTTCGCGTTCCAGCATCGGACCTCCGCGCCCGTCGCCGGGATTTCCCGGCCTCATTCTGGCACTATTGGTTATCGGCACATCCGCGGGGGTCAATCAAGGGATCTGTGCTCAAACTTGCGAGGCCGCCACTTCCGTTCGGGCTCAGAACAAGCATTGTGCGATCATCGTCTGATGAGCAGCCGGGCCGATCTTCTTTCTGCCGTTACGCAGTCGATTGGCATCTACGGAACCGCGCCGACCGGGTATCTGTCGGCCATGGCGAGGGTCCCAGACTTCCAACTCGATGACCTCGATCAGGCCACCGGTATCGACCGCTCCCTGGTCCGAGTACGGACCATGCGCTATTCCGTGTACACGCTGTCACATGAATTGCTGCCGATCGCACTGGCGGCCACCAAGCGGCAGGCAATGTACCCCAACTCCTACCGCAGGCAGCTGGCCGACGTGTACGGTGGTTTGTCCCGCAGGGTAGAAGCGACGCTGAGCGAAGGACCGCTTTCCGCCGCCGAAATCCGGACCCGGGTTGACCCCGATCGACAGCTCGGCAGCCGGTTCACCATCCTGCTGGGCATGATGGGCGCCGAGGGTCGCATCGTACGGGCCACCCGCACCGGCGGTTGGCGATCGGACCGGCTGACCTACGCCCGGTGGTCGGATTGGCTGCCGGACATCGACCCGCAGTCGCTGGATCCTGGAGAAGCCAGGCGCCGGCTGGCCGAACACTACGCCACCGCCTACGGTCCAGTCGACCCGGAGGACCTCGCCTGGTGGGCGGGGTGGACTAAGGCAGAGACCAAAGAAGCCGCCGCCGATCTCAACCTCGGGCAGCAAGGACGGGCCATGGAACTCCTGGACGGAGTCCGACTCCTGCCGGTGTGGGATGTGTTGCTGGTGGCCTACCGTCATCGGGACCGTCTCCTCGATCCCGCCCATGCCCGGTTCGTGTACGACCGGTTCGGTAATGCGACCTCCGTGGTTCTCGACCGGGGGCGAGTGGTCGGGGTGTGGGACCTGGGCAAATCCGATGATCCGCTGACCATCACGGTCGGGCCGCTCGGCCGGTGGCCCAAGCGCCTCTGGGATGACGTGGCCCGGCAGGCCCGACGAATTGGCGAGCTGATCGGGACCGATGACGTTCGCATCGAGCGTCGTGAGGCACCGACTGACCTGCTCAACGCTCCCCGCAATCGTTTTCTGGCTCCTCTATCCGGCTGAGCACTCAAACGTTGCCCATTTTGGGGGCTTTGGTCCCTAGTCGAGCGACGGTGAACCCGGCACCCTAGGGCGGGGAGGGACTTGCCAGAACATGCGAGGTGTGCATGGGAGCCAAGGTTGGGGCGTTCCTGCTTGTGGTCGGACTGCTGTGCATGTGTGCTCCACTGGCCGGGGCGGCTGCTCCTGACTATGTCGAAGTAGATGGTGAGTGGGAAGTAGACCGACGCCTCCACGATCCTTGCCAGATCGCAATACCTCCGCTGATAAGCGGCGACATCCATATCGAAGCCGACTTCGACGAGGGCATGCTGGTGGGATGGTTCACCGGTGGTGGTGAGGGCGGCTACACGTTGCCGGCCGAATGCAACACCGAGAACCCTTCTGAGTACGATTTGACCCATCTGGAAACCTGGACGGCCGAGCTCTCCAACATCGACGGGCAGTTCGGCGGTCCGTTCGACAAGGAGACCGGTGCATTCGATTTGGAGGCCGACATTTATGTGGACAGTGCCGGCGAACGCAGCGCACCAGGCACCCAATACGCCTGCGCCACAGACGACACCGATGCCTTGGTTTCGACCTGCCCCCATGCGGAGATTGTCTCGGAGCAAACGGCAACCGTCTCCGGGATCATCCAGCCGACCGGGATCAACGAAGGTGAGATTGACTGGTATACCGCCTACTGCGCCCGGATAACCCCAGAGGCCAACACCTGGGGACGAGAAGGATGCCCAACGGCCGGCGCGTGGGAAGCAGAAGTGACCGAAGTTGTGTGGGGAGAGAACACCGCTCCAGAAGTGGGCGGCCTGGGTGCGTCGCCGGCGGAACCGAACAGTGAGGACACCGTGGTGTTCTCGGTGACGGCAACCGATCCCGACGGCGACGACCTCACCTACACCTGGTACTTCGACGGAGTGATCGATCCGGCTTCAGGGCCCCAAGCTTCCTGGGCGAAGCCGCCACCCGGTGACCACGAAATCGGGGTCGATGTCTCCGACGGGTTGGAGACCATTGAGCGATACCTGGACATTCGTGTCAGCGAGCAGGTTGGAGCCGGCGACCGGGACGACGATGGTGTCCCCGACGATGAGGACCTTTGCCCCACCGAGTGGGGAGCCCGCGACGACGGCTGCCCGGAGTTTGCCGCGACGCTCGGGTGCTCTCCCGCCCGGCCGATGCCAGAAGACTCGGTGACCTGCACCGTCACTGTCGCCGGTATCCATCAGGGCGAGACAATGGTGTACGACTGGTACTTGGACGGGGATAGCGTGCAATCCGGTAGCGGCACCTCCTGGAATTGGGCCGCGAGCACCAGAGGAGAACACGACGTACTGGTCGATGCCGGTGGTGAGGGACGTACGGCCACAGCGCGGTTGGGCCTCGAGGTCGCAGGGGGCGTGGTGGACAAGGATACCGCCGGCTTTCACATCACTTCGCTCGCCTGCAACAGCGGTATCTCCAGTGATGAAATCCTCGGCTGCACAGTCAATTTTGAACGAGACAGAGAGGAAATCGGGCCGCTAGGAGCGATCTGGCGGATCGACGGCCAGGTCGCCGCCCAAGAGACGACGCCCGGCACTAGCTCACACTGGTCACTCGATCGTCCTGCTCCCGGCGACCACGCGGTGCAGGCGATGATTGTCGACCCTGCCACCAATTTCGCGCAGATCGCATCCGCTCCGGCCGTCGTCCGTCGGGGGCGGAACGACGTCATTCCACCACTTGTGCAAGCCGCGGCCGCCGGGGCCACCCTGCTCACATTGGGGGGGTGGCTGTGGCTCGAAGCGCTTCGCAACTCAAGGCTCGCCGCCGAGGCGGCTGGAAGTCCGGACCGTCTGGGAACTCTGCAACTGGGTGGTGACGGACCATTGCTCGACGAGAACGGCCAGATGATCTGGCCCAATGAGGACGGTCTCTACCAGCAGTTCGACGACGGCCAGTGGCGATGGGTGAATCGCGACCAAGCCGCTGAGCTGATCCGAGACGCTCAGCACTGGAAGGGTGTGCACGCGCTGGAGCGACGACGCGCCTCGATCGAGCATCAGCAGTGGTCCGACGAGCAGTGGAACAATCTGATCGATCGGAACCAGCAATGGGCTGAACAAGAGCGACGAGGCGCCTTCGACCGGCAACGCCGACTGGAGCTGTTGGAGGTCGCCGACCGGCTGCAAACCGTGGCCATCCGCCACGGCTACTGGGACATGGTCAAACATCTCGATGAAAAGTACGAGAACGGCCAGGTGGCCGGGATGGAGGAGCTTCGACAAATGCGCCGCTATCTCGGTCGGCGCCTGAGCGACGATGCGGCTATGCGGAGCTACTACCAGGAATCGGATCTCGACTACTTCGCTCGCGGCGTGCAGGACGATGTTGCGTGGTGCGCCCGACAGCTAGGTCGAACGACCCCGATGGGAGAGACAGGCGGCACCATCGCCGAATGGATGGTCCGAAACCCCGAGGTACCACTCCGGATCGCCTTGGCCGTCAAAACCGGTGGCGTATCGGAGGCAGGTTTCATTTACCTCGACATCCGTCGAGGCCTCGACGCAGCAGCCGCCGCCAAGGCCAAGGAACAGAACGCCGAGCTTTCCACCGGGGAGGTCGCGTGGGAAGTGGTCAAGGTTGGTTTGTGGGAAATCGGCGGAAGAATCGGCGGCGAATACATCGCCAAGGCCCTGACCCCAGCTGGAGGCGCCATAGACGAAGTCGCGGAGGCGGCCACACGACGAGGAGCCGGCGCATCCGACGAGATCGCTGAGCAGGCCAGTCGTCGGGGTTTGGACGAGAGCAGCCAGAGATTCGTCAACCGGGTCCGGCACCGGATAGCCCGCAAGGAGATGGGCTTCCCGATGGAAGACCTGACCGAAAAGCCACTCAAACTTCCACCCGGCACCCGTCTCGAACCCGACGATATGGTCCGCAACGTTCTGCGGGAAGGTGATGAGATCTCGCCGCAGTACTGGAACGAAACGGGTATACCCGCTCGCCAACTCGATGATGCGGGCAAATTCAGCCAGCGGAACGGGGTGTATGTCGAGGGCCGCACCACCAACATGACTTCAATGCCCGGGATTCGAGACGGCCGGTTCACACCTAAGTGGGCCGACATCAAAGGCAAAACCGTGAACAGCCTCGACCTGCGCCTGAATCCGGAACTTGACGACACCTGCCGGGGAGCCGCTTCCTATTTCGAACCGAAAATGCCAAGCCTCGATGACGTGCCTGCCAACCTGCACGACGACCTGGTCAAGCGCTTCAACCAGCGCATGGACCAATGGACTGATCCGAAGCTACAGAAGGACATCAAGTCGCTGCTGGACGGTGACTTGGCAGTCAAGAAACCCAACGGAATGCTGGTCGAGAGGGCAACCGGCAAGTACTTCGGCGGCGACTGGGATGCAGTACGGTTCATCGACGCCAAGACCGGTCAGGTAGTCAAGGGCCAGCGTTACGTGCAGCTCAAGAACGACTGGATGGCCAATGTGGCCGGCCAGCACGGCGCCGAAGCCAACATCATCGAAGACCTCACCCGCGGTTATCGGCCAGGCACACCGGAATACAAAAAGGCGCTCGAGGGAGCGGAGGCCCTCATGGCTCAGCGCCAGCAAGTGCTGCGCGAGGGCAAGGAGGTCGTCATTCGGATGGGGCCGGACGGCATCCTCCGCAAGGGCCCACCGGGGCCCGATATCGATCTCTACGCCGACGCCGCCGGTATCTGGCGTCCGTCGTCGCCGCCGCCCGTCGTTATTCCCCCGTCGACACCTACTCGGGGGGTATGGCCCCTGGTACGGGAGTTCCCACCGGCGGGTGCAGAATTCGCAAGTGCCGGACAGGAATTGCTCGGTTCGCCGGGCGCACCGACTGAAATGCCAGTGGGGTTCGTCCAACCTGCGTCTTCTCCCGAGGTGCCCTCAGCGGTTCCGCCTCATCCCGTCGGAGATCTTCAAGCCACCGACCCGGACTCAACAGCTGAGTCGGTGGACCCCGGCGTGGCGGAACCTGTCGAAAGTGTCCTCGGGACCGATGACACCGACAAACCGATCCGGAACGGCACGCGCCCGAGGCGCCGTGACCAAGGAGGATGAGGATGACCAATCGCCCAAACGACACCCTCGAACCGGCGTTTGGCTACCCCTTGACGACCTCATACCGGCTCAGCCGTGAGCAACTAGCCGCGCTTCTTGACATGGGCGGGATCACCCCTTCCGGCAGGCTGTTGTCCCCGGTGCCGGCGGTGGCCGATCCCGGGTCCTTGCTCGCTTCCTCCGACCTCGTCTCGAGCGACTCAACGGTGGTGCCGATTCTGCGCGAAGCGCTCGCCATCATCGCCCAACCCGTTCGGGTCTTCCACGTGATCTCAACGGTGCCGGGTGCCGACGACTGGGCCGACTTGTACCTCGCTGCCCCGCCGACCGGGGGACCCTACGTGCACGGCCACCAGACCGAAGATGGCCTGGACCTGACCATCCTGGCCACCGAACTCGAAGCACTGACAGTTATCGATCAGATATTGCGGCTCACCGGATTCGCAAGCCAGGCATTCGAGCCGGACATCGCCCTCACTCTGGAAGGCTGGGTAGGGCTGCTGGCCGCCGTCGACGTCGAGCGGCAATGGAACCTCAAGGAACAACTGGAGCGCCGAGTCCCATCCACCGGGTCCTTCAGTTCTGACGACCTCTCCGTCCACCTGGCGGCCGGTTTGAATGGAAAGGACACGCGTTGGGCAGTTTCGGCCGCCCTACCCGTCTCGCCCGTGAACCTCCGAGATCGGGCCCTCGACGGTGAAATGCTGCTCGGGCACCTCGAAAGTCTCCAATTGGTTGTACCTGACGGCGGTGTCTTCCGATTCAGCGAACTTGGCCGGCATCTGGCCGAACTGATCACCCAGGCGATTGTGGTCGGCAGCTTGACGCTCACTCTCGACCATGACGGAAGACTGGTCCGAGCCGGGGAGATTCTGGTGTACCGCACGCCGACGCGGCTCGCCGTCGGACTCTGGACCGGCACCGCCGCCGACCCAGTGCTGACCATCGTCGAACCGACCGGCGATTTCGCCCTTGGGATGATCAAGAAGATCCTCGCCGCCGGGGTGTCTGTTCCTCAACTGCGCGAGTCAACCGGTGCACCGATATGCCCGAACTGCGGAGCAGAGTCCTCCCCGGGTGGGCGGTTCTGTACCGCGTGCGGTACCGCTATCCGGCCAGGAGATCCGACATGATCGGACGCATCATCGGCGTCCTGTCCATCCCCTTGATGGCCTTCGCTATCTGGGGCCTGATCCGCCAGGTTCGCAAGCCACAGCGAATGAGGACATCGACGCCGATCATCGGGATGGTGATGGCGACAGTGATGCTGTTGGTCAATGTTCTTATCCTTCGACAGGCGACACCCGGCCTGCTTGGCATCTCGCTTCTGGTTGTTGGGCTCGGGTTCGGCGTGGCATGGGGACAGGCTACGCGCCTCCTCCGCCGTGGTGAGGCGATCGTGGCCAAGCGATCGGTGCTGCACATCGTCTTCTGGGGCTTCTCGCTGGCCGTCACCCAAATACTCGCCACATTCGCTACTGCTGTCTGGGTGGCGGGCGGTCTGGTAACCATGTTCTTCGCGGCCGGCACCACGCTTGGCACCAACGCCAACCTGTTGGTCCGTCACATGGGTTTGCGCCGAGCTCCACGCCCCGTCGGGGGTTAGCACCAACCTCCCACCCGTATTCGCCGACAAGGCTCTCCGCTCGTTTGGCGTCGCAGGTACACCGTATGTGTGTTTCTACGACACCAAAACCGGCATTACACGACCCGGTGGCCGTCCTTCCACACTTGCGTAATGCGTTCCGGGAGTTCGGCCACCTCGAACGGGTCTCCATCTACAACAACAAGATCTGCCCGTTTGCCGGGCTCGAGGGTTCCCAATTCTTTGTCGAGGCCCATCAGCTCGGCGGCGGTGCGGGTGGTCGCGACCAGAGCCCGGTGCGGAGTCATCCCGCCCTCGACCATGAGAGTTAACTCAGCCAGGTTCTCACCGTGCGGCGTGACGCCGGTATCGGTGCCCATCGCGATCTTGACCCCGGCCTGTACGGCCCGGTTGAACGAGTCTCGATGAACCTCGATCACCTCGCGCGCCTTAGCCAGCGACGTCTCCGGTATCTGCGCGCCCGCTTCGGCGGCTCGCAACACGCCGGTCGGAGCGACCAGGGTCGGCACCAGGAACGTACCTCGCTCCAGCATCATCTCAATCGCCTGGTCGTCCAGGTAGATCCCGTGATCGATGGAGCGGATGCCGGCCTGGATGGCGTTCTTGATCCCCACCGTGGCCTGAGCGTGCGCCATAACACCGATCCCTGCCGCGGTGGCCTCCTCGACCAGGACCTCGAGCTCGGCCAGCCGGAAGTGAGCATGGGTCGGCTCATCCCGCGGTGACAGGACGCCTCCGGAAGTAGCTACCTTGATCACATCCGCACCGTCCCGGATCAGCTCTCTCACCTTGCGTCGCATCTCTTCAACACCGTCGACGATGGTTTCCGGCATCCCCGGATACGACGGAAACAGCGCCAGGGTGCCGCCGGACGCCATCCATCCGTCACCATGACCGCCGGTCTGGGAAAGCATCTTCAAGGAGATCTGCATTCGCGGACCATCAATGAGGCCGTCTTCGACTGCCTGTTTTATCCCCAGGTCGGCCCCACCTGCGTCCCGCACCGTGGTGATCCCGGCCCGGAGCGTCGCCGCCAGGTTCCCGGCTGCCTCGAAGAACCGGTAGGAAAAGGGAGTCTGGACCAGTCTCCACATGTCGATATGACTGAGCATCACGTGGACGTGGGAATCGAAGAGACCCGGCAAGAGGTGGAGCCCGGTGCAGTCGATGGCCTGGTCCCCGTCGAGGCCGGTTCCAACCTCGAGAATCCGTCCGTCCTCGACAACCACATCGGCGGAGGCTTGAGGCGCATCGGTTGCGTCGAAGACGCTACCGCCCCGAAACAGGAGTCGGGTCATCTGATGCTGAGGCCATGCAGCATGAAGTCGACCATGCTGCGGGTCACCTCGGGAAGACGATCGGTCGGTTCCTCGAGGGCGATCAGCGAGCGGGCGGCGGACATCATCAGCTCTTGGAGGAACCGACCAGCCAGGTCGGGGGGAAACGGTCGCAGCGTTCCGGACCCGACCCCTGCCACGTAGATGCGCATGAACTCGCTGGCGAATTCGCTGTGGGTGGCCCGGACCCGCAGTTGAGCGGACGGGGAGAGTCGCGAGGCATCGGTATGCAGGACCCTCCCCAGCATGGCATCAGTGGAAACGAACTCGACCATTCCGATGGCCAGGTGGGAGAGCTGCTCGGCCGGACTCACGCCCCGAGGCACAGCGGCGATGATGTCGCTGATGATGCCCGGCAGGGTGGCCTCAACCAATGAGCAAAGCAGATCTTCCTTGTCGGTGAAATACTCGTAGAGCGTCGTTCGCCCGATCCCGATGCGATTCGCGACGTCGCCCAGCGACGTTTCCGTATACCCCTCGGTCTGGAAAAGCTCCTGGGCAGCTTCGAGAATCTGCCCGCGGGTCTGCTCTTTGTGTTCTTCAATATTCGCGGCGCGAATGCGCGGCACGATAGTCCCTCCGGGTTCAGCGCAGCTTGAGCTTAGTGACACCACACAGCGAAGCAGCCCCGACCGATCGCACTGCATTTTGCTGAGCAGTCTGCTTCCCCCGAGAGGCTCCGTGCGGCGCCACTACTATGGCCGGGCGCGGCCACCAAGGAGCTATCGCATGCCTGCCACGATTGTGCTCGGCGCCCAATGGGGAGATGAGGGAAAAGGCAAGGTAACGGACGTTTTTGCCGAAACCGCCGACCTCGTTGTGCGCTATCAGGGTGGCAACAACGCCGGGCACACCATTGTTATCGGGAAGGAGCGGTTCGCTCTTTCGTTGATCCCCAGCGGAGTGATGTACGCGGACTGCACGCCGGTCATCGCCTCCGGGTGTGTCGTGGACCCGAAGGTACTTCTCGATGAAATCACCATGCTCTCCGAGCGGAGCGTCGATCCGTCTCGGCTTCGCATCTCCTCAAATGCTCACCTGATCATGCCGTATCACCGCAAACTCGACGCGGTCATGGAGCGGTATCTGGGACGCCAGATGATCGGTACCACCAAGAAAGGCATCGGCCCTGCCTACACCGACAAGTACGCCCGCCAGGGGATCCGGGTCCAGGATCTCTTCGACCCAAAGATCTTCCGGGACAAGCTCGATGTGGCGCTCGCCGACAAGAACAAACTGCTCACCAGGGTCTACAACCAGCTACCCATGGACGCCGGAGACATCGCCGCCGAGTACCTCGGCTATGCAGAAGCGTTGCTTCCGTTCGTTACCGATACGTCCTTGTTGATATGGGAGGCCATAGAGGCCAAGCAAACGGTCCTGTTCGAGGGGGCCCAGGGGACCTTGCTCGATATCGACCATGGGACCTATCCGTTTGTTACCTCGTCGAGTCCGACGGCCGGGGGGGCGATGACGGGTTCGGGTATCGGGCCGAAGGCAATCGATCGGGTGGTCGGAGTCGCCAAGGCGTACATATCGCGGGTCGGCACGGGGCCTTTCCCGACTGAGCTTTCGGATGAGATCGGCGAGACCATGGTGACGGTCGGCGGCGAATACGGGACGGTGACCGGACGGCGCCGGCGCTGCGGATGGCTGGATCTCGTCGCCTTGCGTTACTCGGCGCGGGTCAACAGCCTCACCGATGTGTTCCTCACCAAGCTCGACATCCTCTCCGAGTTCGACACCCTGCAGGTGGCGGTGGCCTATAGCTCGCTCGGTGAGACCTACACGGAGCTGCCCCGCCAGCAACGTGTTCTTTACAACTGCACCCCGATCTACGAAGAACTCCCCGGTTGGAGATCCGACATCACCGGCGTACGCCGATTCGTGGATCTACCCAAGGAAGCCCAGCAGTACATCGAATTCATCGAGGAGCGGACCAGGGTTCCCATCGGCTGGGTATCGGTAGGACCCGAGCGCCTGCAAGTCCTAACCCGGTCGTCGTGAAGGTCCTGTTGCTAGGAGGCGGTGCGCGCGAGCACGCCATCGGCTGGAAGATGGCCAAGAGCCCCCGGACCAGCTTGATCTCCTTGCCCGGCAACCCCGGGCTGGCCGAGTTGGGCCCGGTGGTTGAAGGGGTCTCGGCAACCGATGTTGGCGCGGTGGCGGCGATCGCCGACCAACAAGACATAGACCTGGTAGTCGTTGGGCCGGAGGCGCCCCTGGCGGCTGGTGTGATCGATGCGCTGACTCGCCGGGGAGTCCGCGCCTTCGGGCCCTCGCGAGCCGCCGCCCGACTGGAATCATCAAAATCCTTTGCCAAGACCATCATGGAACGGGCCGGTGTCCCAACGGCCGCAGCCGGCGTGTTCACCAACCGGGAACCGGCGATCGAATACCTGGAGAAACGAACAGGCCCCTTTGTAGTCAAGGCCGACGGTCTGGCGGCAGGCAAGGGAGTGCTGGTCACCGAGGACCTTCACGAGGCCCGGGCATGGGTCGATCGCTGTCTGAGCGGAGATTTCGAAGAAGCGGGATACACGATCGTGATCGAGGACTACCTGGCCGGGCCTGAAGTGAGTGTGTTCGCCCTGTGCGACGGGAAAACGGCCGTTCCCCTGCAACCGGCCCGCGATTACAAGCGACTCGGCGAACGTGACCAGGGACCCAACACCGGGGGCATGGGGTGCTACTCGCCGGTCGAAGATCTACCGGACGGATTGGTCGACTGGACACTCGACCATGTCATGGGCCCGGTACTGCAGCAGATGGAAACAGCAGGGACCCCCTACCGGGGGTTTCTCTATGCCGGACTCGTTCTCACCGAGGCCGGCCCCCGAGTGCTCGAGTTCAACTGCCGGCTCGGTGATCCCGAAACCCAGGTGGTCCTTCCCCTACTCGAGGACGACCTGGTGGAGGTGATCCTGGCGTGTCTCGATGGTAAGGCCCACACCCTGGACCTCACCTGGTCAGACGATGCAGCGGTCGATGTGGTGCTGGCAGCGGCCGGTTACCCGGAGAGTCCGAGACGCGGTGATCCAATCTCGGGGGTAGCCACCGCGGCCGCTGTGCCGGGCGTGCTCGTCTTCCAGGCCGGAACCGTCCGCCAGGAGGGAACACTGAAGACCTACGGCGGTCGGGTCATCAACGTCGTCGGCACCGGGGCAAGCCTTCCCGAGGCGCGCCACCGCGCTTATGCGGCGGCCCAGGCGATCGAGTTTGCAGGAAAACAATATCGTCCGGATATCGCCGGAAAATCGAAAGGTACATGATGAGCAAGGTCGCCATAGTGATGGGATCCGCCAAGGATCAACCCAAGATGCAAGCTGCCGCCGACCTGCTCGCCCGGTTCGGCGTCGAGTGCAACACGCGCGTGCTATCGGCTCACAAGACCCCAGATGCCGCTTCTGAGTTTGCAGCTACAGCCGCCGATCAGGGTTTCTCGGTCATTATCGCCGGAGCCGGGAAGGCTGCCCATCTGGCCGGGGCCATGGCTGCCAAGTCGCTGCTTCCGGTGATCGGGGTACCGCTCAGCGCCTCCCTGCAAGGTCTCGACGCGCTGCTCGCCACCGTGCAAATGCCAACCGGAATCCCCGTAGCAACGGTCGCCGTCGATGGATCAGCCAACGCCGCCCTGCTGGCCGTTGCCATCTTGGCCCTCAATGACGAAGGCCTGGCGGGGCAACTGGCCGAATACCGGGAGCAGCTGGCAGAGCAGACGCTGGCATAGGCGCTGGCTATGCAATCATGAGTGATCAGTCGGTCGGCCTGCGGCCGTCCTTTCAGTCATCAGCGAACCGTCGAAACTGACAACTGATGACCGATTACTGATAACTTCCTCCCATGATCCCTCGCTACTCGCTTCCCGAAATGTCGGCCATCTGGTCCGAAGAGCGCAAGCTGGCGGTATGGCAAGAAGTCGAAGCTCTGGTCGTTGAAGCCTGGAGTGAACTCGGGGTCGCCCCCCCGGAAGTGGCCACCGCGGTTCGCAGTGCCCCTCCGGTCGATCCGGCGGCCTGGAGGGCCCGGGAGGAGATCACCAACCACGACCTGGCTGCCTTTGTCGACCTCCTGGCCGAGAACACCGGCCCCGGTGGTGAATGGGTGCATTACGGGCTGACTTCGTCAGATGTCCTCGATAGCGCCCAAGGCGTGCTGCTCAATGAAGCAGCAGGCTTGTTGCTCGAAGAGACCGGACACCTCTTTGCCGTGGTGAAGGCCAAGGCCTTCGAACATCGTGACACGGTCATGCTGGGTCGCACCCACGGGATCTGGGCGGAACCAACCACCCTCGGCCTGAAGCTGGCCACCTGGGCTTTCGAACTCGCCCGCGATCACGAACGGCTGACCCGGGCTCGCAAGGCCGTCGCGGTTGGGAAGGTCAGCGGAGCGGTGGGAACCTACGCCCATACACCTCCCCAACTCGAGAAGTACGTCTGTGAACACCTGGGCCTGGGCATCGAGCCTGCTTCTTCGCAGGTCACGCATCGCGATCGGCATGCCGAATTCCTCCAGACGATCGCACTCACCGGCGCTTCGATCGAGCGTTTCGCCACCGAGATCCGTCACCTGCAGCGATCCGAGGTACGTGAGGTGCAGGAAGCCTTCCGTTCCGGCCAGAAAGGCTCCTCGGCTATGCCACATAAGCGGAACCCGATCCTCTCAGAGCGCATGACCGGAATGGCCCGCCTCCTGCGCGGCTACGCCCAGACCGGTCTTGAGAACGTGGCCCTCTGGCACGAGCGCGACATCAGCCATTCCTCGGCCGAGCGGGTAATCATCCCGGACGCCTGCTACGTCCTCCACTACATGCTGGTGAGATTCGCCGGGTTGGCAGAAGGTCTCGAAGTCGACGGCGATCGCATGCTTGCCAATCTCGAAGCCACCCGCGGCCTGGTGTTCAGTCAAGCCGTGCTGCTGGCTCTCGTTGAGGAGGGCTTGAGTCGCGACAAGGCCTACCGGATCGTGCAACGGAACGCGCTGGCGGCCTGGGAAGGTAGCGAGCATCTCCTCGATCTGCTCAAGGTCGACCCGGAAGTCACCCTATCGCCCCAACAGCTGGCGGCCTGCTTTTCGGTGGAACGATTCCTCGCCAATGCCGCCATTGTCTTCGAGAGGCTGGAAGCGCTCAAACTCGACTAGGAAATGCCCGTTGACATTGATGGCCCCCAGGAACTGGGGGGTGCGTCCTTCCGACTTGCTGCCTATGGCTCTGCCTCATGCTCGGGTGTCGACCTTGTGTCATAGCTCGGCGAGAGCGTCTCACCGCCCTCTCCATCGAAGTCACTTTCAATAAGAAACCCGATCACCCTGGAAGTTCCAGAGATTCTGGCTTCACTACCGAGTGTCGGGCCCCTCTCTCACCACCGCCCGGGCGGAAGACGCCATTCGCCCGAGTCATGCCGAAATGTGCTCGGTGGCCACCACCGTCCGCGGCTATGTACCGATCGAGACGACGTTCGAGTTGGTGTAGCCAGCAGCGACGTTGGTGGGATCAGTCCCCCTCCCCGCCTCCGGCGGTACTCCCCGCAGCCGACTCGCTTCACTCGCAGGGAGGAGGCATCCGGAGGCTCGTAGCCCGAAGCTCGAAGCTCCCAATCAGCGGGCCGCGGCCGGGTACACCTTGGCTAGCGACTCGTTGAACGTAGCAGTGGGCACCAGCACATACGCTCCGGCGCTGGTCACATAGTCCCTGACCAGGATCGAGACTCGCTTGACGTCGGAGGCGTCCGTTCCGCGGAACTGCCAGGCCAACGACACCGCGTCACCGAAGGAGAACCCCGCGTCCAACGCGATGGTGCCGGCCAGGCTCGAGGCCACGTCTGAAAAGGATGCAAGAGACGCAAACGAGTTCATTCTTCCGGCAATTTTGAACAGCATATCCTGTTGTTTCCGCTGGCGGGTGAAGTCGCTAACGCCGGGAATTCGTCGCCACTCGCCGTCGACGAACTCCTCTGTGCGTCGCGATCGAACCCACGCCAGCGCCTGGTCTCCCCCTGCCCGGGAGCAGCCAGCGGGCAAATCCAATTGGGCTTTGTCGTCCCTTACCGCGTTCTCGACACAGATCTCGACCCCCCCGAGGGCGTCGATCACATGCTTGAAGCCGCTGAAATCTACTCGGGCAAAGCGGTCGACCTTTATGCCGGTGAATTCCTTCACCATCAAAGAGAGCAACTCGGCACCACCGGCGTAGCCGGCACAGCCCCCCAGACCGGCATTGATACGCGTGTAGCGCTGAGTGCACGGATTCCGAAGATATAGATCGCGCGGAAGCGACAACATGATCGGCGCGGACCCGTCCGAGGGCCGGAGCAGGTAGATGATGGTGTCGGCGCGGAAACCACCCTCGACTCCAACCAGCAGGTAGGACGTGAACAGGTCGTCTGGTAGCTCCGGACTGGTCAGGAAAGGTATCTCGATCTCGACTTGCGTCCGGATCAGACGCTCGCGTCGCGCCTCCAACTCGGCCAGCAGTTCCGCCTCCAATTCGTCTTGTTCGGCAAGGCGGGCCGCCTCTTCGGTCGCGTCCTCGGCAGCGCGCAAAGCGTCAACCTCCGAAGAAGGGACCGTCTCCAAGACATCCGTAGCAGCCACAGCGTCTTGGAAAGGCACCCGCTCGATGGCGCTCCAGGCGCTCCATCCCGCGATGGCCACGAGCATCACGCCGCTCACGCCAGAAAGGGCGGCGAGACGGCGCAATCTGGTGGTGACATCAGGGGTGGAATCGGTCTGGCGGTGAAAACCCATGTCCGGCGCATGGTAGATGGTTGGGGTGAGGCTGGGCCAGTCAGTGAGAAGGCTGCGCGTCTCAGATTCCAGGTTTCAAGTTCTCGGTGACCAGCCCTCAGCACTCATCGCAAACCTCGCTCACGAACACGAGAAAGGAGACGGGCTACCCACTGATAACCGACGACTGGGGACTGAAGACTCCAATGTTCCAAAACTCACGAAGGGCCAGCACTACAAAGAAGATCGCCACCGAGACAAAGGCCATGGTCGCTCCGGCTGCGGTGTCTGCATGCCAGCTGATCAAGAGACCGCTCAAAACAGCGAGAAAGCCGAAAGCAACCGCCGTCACCATCATCGTTGGTACTCGCCGAACCACCAGCGAGGCCGTGGCCGGAGGCGCCACGATCAACGCAAAGACCAGCAGGGTCCCCACCGCCCGAAACGAGGTCACGATGGCCAACGTCAGCAGGGACAGCATGAGGAGATGTGCCAGGCTGGGTCGCAGTCCCAACATCTCAGCCTTCTCCTCATTGAAGGACAGTACGATAAAGGCCCGGTAGAAGATCACAATGACCGCCAAGGTCACCACAGCCGCCAGCGCTTGCACCACAATGTCTTCTTGTCTTATACCGAGCGTATCGCCGAACAGAATGGTGGCCAGGTTGCCGGAAAACGAAGGCAACCGGGACATGATGATGACGCCCAGAGCCAGCATGCCGACGAACAGCAAGCCAATTCCGGTGTCCTCGCGTAGCTGGGCCTTCCGGTGAACCAGGTTGATCCCCAGCGTCATGGCAACTGCTGCGCCGATAGCCCCCAGCGTGAGGTTGAAACCCAGGGCGAAGGCCAAGGCAATCCCGGGGGTCACGCCGTGGGCAAGGGCGTCACCCATGAAGCTGAGCCCCCGCAGCACGATCCAGGTGCCTATCAGGGAGGCGGTCATCACGGCCAGGGCACTTCCAACCAGGACCCGTTGCATGAACGGCTCGGACAACGGGTCGATCAGCCAGTCCATATGGATCCTTCTGTCATTTACAGGTTCTCAACGATGAGACGAGTGCTCGAGCGCATCATATCGATATAGGTCTCCGCGCCTGAACCAGGCTCGCCGAGGGACCCGGTCGGGAGCTTGACCACCTTAACCTCGTAGCCCACCTCCTCGGCCAGGGCGTCGGCCAGAGTGGTTGGTTCCGTGGTTGATCCAAACACCACCGAAACTTCTTCCCGTTTGAGGAGTCGGACCAACGCGGCGAAATCGGCGGCGCTGGTCTCGGCTCCGGTGGTAGAAGCGGGGATCACTGCCCCGAGCAGGGTAATCCCGTAGCGATCTGCGTAGTAACCATACGAGAAGTGGTTGGTCACCATCTTGCGACGGTCCGGCGGGACCGCTTCGATCATCCGGACGATCTCGACGTTTAGATCCAGAATCCGGGTTTGGTAGGCCGCGGCGGAATCTATGACATCCACACCCGCACTGGTACCGAGACGATCGGCGATGGCCTCGACGGCGGCGGCCATGCGGACCGGATCCATCCACACGTGGGGATCGAGACCCTGATGGTCATTGCCGGACGAAGCACTACCTTGGGTTGCGGCGCCCAGCCCGGCGAGAAATGGCTGGGGATCGACCAGCTCACCGACCCTCATCACTTCGACACCGTCCTGCTCGGCGGCGTCGATCACATCCAGCAGAGACTCTTCCAATCCGACACCATTGGCTACCACCAGGGTTGCGTCCCGCAACCGCGCGGCCTGGCGCGCCGATGGTGCAAAGTCGTGAGGATCGGCACCAATCGGCATCAGCACTTCAACCTGCACTGCGTCGCCGGCCGTACTGGCAACAATGTCGCCGAGGATCGTGGTCGTTGCGATCACCAATGGCCGATCGTCCCTGCCCCCTTCGGGGGCGCGGCAGGCGGAACCAACCGTGGCGAAAACGACTGCGAGAACCAGGAAGCGTTTCATAATCCTATTTGGAATGAGAATGGTTCTCATTCGCTTTACAAGGTAGCATTGGTCGCACGATGCGTCAACGGAACGACACACTCACCGCGGCGAGGAACCGTTTGGAGTCCAAGCAAGCGCGGTTCACACCCGCCCGGCGTTTGGTCATCGAAACGCTCGATGGGTCATCCGGTCCCCAATCGGCAGCCGACCTCGCCGTGGCGGTCGCCGGCGCCATTCCGATGTCCTCGCTCTATCGGACCCTCTCGGTTCTCGAGGAGACCGAGGTAATCGAACGTTTCCCCGACCAGGCAGGCATCGCCCGCTACGAGCTGGCCGAATGGCTGACCGGACATCACCACCACATGACCTGCATCGAGTGCGGTGCCACCAGTGACGTGGCTGTGCCGGGTGATCTCGAAGCAACCGTCGCCGACATCGCCTCGGAGGTGGGGAGGCGTTTCGATTTCACCGTCACCGGTCACCGCCTGGACCTGCAAGGAGTGTGCAGCCAATGTCGGTGAAAGACATCGCCATCACCGCCCGCGGGTTGCAGCTCGCCCATGGCGATCGCATCGCTCTCGGCGCGTCAGATCTCGACATACCGGCCGGAACCGTGACGGCCGTCATCGGGCCAAACGGATCCGGAAAATCCACCCTGCTGCACGCCATCGGCGGTTTACTCGAGCCGGTCGGCGGCGAGCTGGGTGTATTGCTCAGCTACCCAAGACACCGGGGAACGGCCTATGTTCTGCAAACCACCAAGGTGCACGAAGAGATGCCGATCACGGTGCGCGAAGTGGTGTCGATGGGCCGGTACGGCCGTCTCGGGATGTTCGGTCGGTTCCAACCAGAAGACCGCGCTGCCTGCCGTTCGGCCATGGAACGCCTTGATGTGCTCGATCTCGCCGCACGACACCTCGATGAGCTATCCGGTGGCCAACGTCAGCGCGTTTTCGTCGCGCAAGGTCTGGCGCAGGAAGCCGACCTGCTGCTCCTCGACGAACCGGTCACCGGCCTGGACATTGTGTCGCACGATCGCATCCTGGAGGCGGTCGCTACCGAGCGTGCCCGCGGCGTAACCGTTGTAATGACCACCCACGATCTGAGCGAAGCAGCCAATGCGGATCACGTCGTTTTGCTATCGGGCCGGGTGGTCGCCTCGGGCCCGCCAGAGGAGGTGCTCACCGCCCAATGCCTGACCAAGGCGTACGGGATCAATCTCATCACCACCGAGGACGGTACGGTCGTCCTCGACGACCCCTACCATCAAGCCATTGCCGGTCGCCACCGCCATTTTGACCGCACCGGGCACGCGGACCACGGGGGATCAGGTCAAGGGGACTGAGGACGAGAAGTCATCAGTCATCAGTCATCACTTTCTAGCACCACCAACTGACCACTGAGAGCTCGGCCGTAGGCCGACCGACTGAAAACTGCCGCCTCTAGCTACGCTTCCGCTGTGCCTCCCGTAGAAAGAGCCCTCGCTCATCACTCAACTGGCTGGCAGCCGGTTTGCTCGTTTCGCTGCTGCTGGTGGTCCTTCCGGAAGCCGACCCAGACCGTTTGCTCCCGGTGGTCACGTTCCATCTCGGGGCAATCGTCACATTCGGGTTGGGCGTAGCACTCGACCTGGCCCGATTCACCGATGGGCCCTGGTTTGTTGGCATGGGCGGCAGTTGGTTCTGGCAGCGCTTCGGAGCGATGGCGTCCATCGTCGCGCTGACCACCGGCGTCGTGGCTCTCGTCACCCTGGCCTCGTCTGCGGCCCTCGGATACCAGCCGTCGCTGCAATTCCTTCAGCTGCTCTCAGCACTCGACATCGCCTGGGCCACCGCCGGGTTGATACTCGGCGTCCGATTGATGGCCGGCGACCGGTGGGCCTTGCTGGCCGGCTTCATCCTGGCTGTGATCTGCATCTGGTCCATCTGGCGTTACCTCGACGTTGTGGGTTTTGGAGCGGACGGCGGCTGGTCGGTGTCAAGTCCGGATCTGTGGCGGTATGTCCTACCCTTCGACATGGCGGCCGCGGTGATGGCGATCGGCGCGCTGTTGATCGGGCTCCGTTCGGCTCAACCCACGGAACAGCGCAGCCCCCAGTCGTAGGGTTGGAATCTGACCGTGGTCTTGCCCGACGCCACCCAGGTTGTGGCTTCGTCCAGCCACGGAAGCAGGGCACGCACCAGCGTGGGGCGTCGAGAAGGAATCCAGGTGGGCATGCGGTGCGGACGGGTGAAGTCACCTCCATACCAGAGGAAAACGCGCGAGAGATGCACCGTCCGGGTGTCCCTATCGACGTGGGCCCCGCCGCCGGTGAGAAATCGCCTCATTTGATCGTCGAGTTGGGCTCCGAGCCGGTCGCCGCGATACGGCTCGTAGCGCAGAGTCGGACACGAAACGGATCCACAGACAAGAGCGGCATGAATGCGCGGGTCGCCGAAGCGTCTGATCTTGCCGTGCTCGATGGCATCGAGTGACAGCTGCTCTGTGGCGATGTCAAACAATTCCGCGGCGAACCCACCGGGAACGCGAAGGACCGACTCGGCACCCTCGGCGAACGCCTGTGCGGCCAGGCTGAGAGCACCGGCATTGTAGAGATTCAGCCAAAATGCAAGCTCCTCAGAACGGTTGAGCGTGGCCGGATCGACAGCGGCGCGCCCCGCCAGATACCGGTCCAGGTCACCTTGAACCAGCGCCAACGCAGGCGTTCCGCCTTCGGCGAGAGCCTGCAAGATGGGTTCGAGACCGGTGTGATCGGCGCTAGCCGTCCCGTGCGGGACGGGTGGAACCGCGCGGCGCGCCCGGAAGACCGACCAGGCGACCCGGAAAGGGTTCGGTGTTTCCACGGTGGAGGGAACCCGACTCCGGTTCCCGATGTTCCAGGATTCACGTTTCACGTTTTCAGGTTTCAGATACCTGGTGGACGACCGCTACGGATGGTGCGCATGGGGGCTTACAATATGGCGTCGACGCGACGTCTCGCCTCGATCCGGTGTTTCTTGCGAGTAGATGCGATGGGAGGAACAAGGCTGTGACAGACGTAGCAACCGAGAGTCGTGCCTTCGAAGGTTTGGTATTGGAGACCGACAAGGGGATCACCACCGTGGCCGACGTCGTTGTGGCGAAGATGGCAGGAATGGCGGCGCGCGAGGTGGCAGGCGTCCACGAACTCGGCACGACCTTCCGGCGGCTCGTCAGCCGGGTGCGCTCGGGCGAGTCACTGACTCAGGGCGTCAACGTCGAAGTCGGAAAGCGGGAAACGGCGATCGATCTCGTCATTGTGGTCGACTATGGGTACTCGATTCCTGCTGTAGCGCAAGACCTGCGCGAGAAGGTCATCACCGAGATCGAAGCGGGGACGGGTCTCGCGGTCAAGGAAGTGAATATCGAGGTGGCCGATCTCTATGTGCCCAGCGACGAGAGCGAGCCGACTGCTGTCTCCCGCGTCAAATGATTCGAACCCTCGTTTTGCGAATTCTCGGCCTGCTGGTGGCCGCGGCCCTCGGATTGACGGCCACCAGTTTGCTCACGTTTGGACTGGAACGGCGGATCCCCTGGTTATCCGACGGCATCCGATCGTTGGCCGACTGGGTGTACACCCCGCCGAAGGAGGGCGCAGCCGTCCTCGCCGGCACCGGGTTGCTGCTGCTGGCTATCGCGATCGTCATCGTGGCGGCTCGCTCCAGGATCCGTGGGGTCCGGAACCTGGAGAAAACGGCAGCAGGATCAACCGATATTGATATGGGATCAGTGGCGGACACCCTCGAGGGGTCGTTGAGGGCAATTGATCCCAAGGTGAAAATCAACTCCAGACGGAACCGGCTGCGGGTGAGCGCTCCGCCGGGATCAGGCGATCGCTTCGAAGTGGCCGATGAGGCCAGTCGCCGAGTTCGCGAGGCCCTCGGCCAGCTGGGCCTGGCGGATACTCCGTTCAGCGTCAACGTCCGGTCTGCTCGGGAAACGAGGGTCACATGAGGCTCGTACAGCGGATCTCCGCTCTCCTTGCCTGGCTGGCCATGCTTGCCACCGGGCTCCTGTTGGTAGGCGAAGGCACCGGCATTGCCGGCGGCGGATGGAGGCAGGCCGTCGGTGACTTGGCCACCTCGATCGATCGGGCCAACCTGGCTCATTGGGCGGCAGCACTGCTTGGCGTTCTGATCGGACTGGTTGCCCTGGCCGTGCTGGCTGCCCAGTTCGTCCCGGTACAGCTCACGGGGCGCTCTTCCGTGGTAGACCGAAGCGCAGCCGGATCGACCCTGGTGAATGCCGCAGCCGTCCGTCGGGCCGTGAGTCAACGTCTTGGCGAACTTCCGGGCGTCGTCACGGCGTCACCGGTTGCTCATCGGCGACGTCTCACTATGCGAGTCGAGCTAGGTCAAGGAGTTGATGCCAAAGCCGTCACGAGCGCCGGTCGACAACAGCTAAACGATGAGTTTTGGAATTCGCTTGGGACGGAGGCGATTCCGGTCGATATTCACCTCAACTACATTCCCGGTGCCGCGCAACCTGAGCAGGAGACAGTATGAGCGCAAAGACGTTTGGAATGATCCTCGGAATCTCGCTGGCCGTGATCTGGCACTGGCTGGGCGGGGATGCTGTGCTCTGGTCCGTGATACTCGGGCTGGTTGGATTTTTGGTTGGGTGGGTATTCGAGAATCCGCACGGTCTCATCAAAGCCCTTCAACGTCTCGACCGTTGACATCAGGTCGGGACGCGGCAGGTAACGCCGATATCGAGCGACCCTGGCCACACCTCACGCACCGGTAGGCACAGAGAGCCCTCGACCAGCAGCTACCATCCGCCCGTGCTGGCGCTGGAACACGTTGGATCAGGCAAGGTCCGTGAGATCTACCGCATCGACGACGATCGCCTGCTTTTTGTCGCCTCGGACCGCATCTCCGCTTACGATGTCATCCTCGACGACCCGATCCCTGATAAGGGCCGGGTGCTCACCGGGCTCTCGTTGCACTGGTTCGAGCTGCTGGACACGCCCCATCACATGGTCACCGCCGATCTGGCAACTGTCCCCGATCTGACCAACGAACAACGGTCGGAATTGGCCGGCCGAGCGATGGTGGTCCGCCGGGCCGAAGTGATCCCCGTCGAATGCGTCGTGCGTGGCTATCTCTACGGCTCCTCCTGGCGGGAATACCGCGACGGAGGCGGGCCCACCACCGAGCACCTACCAGCCGGGCTGCAGATGGCGGAAAAGCTGCCGGTTCCGATCTTCACGCCGGCGACCAAGGCGGCCTCCGGCCACGACGAGAACCTGACGGAGGCACAGGCGAGGGAACACCTCGGAGGCGCCCTGTACGAGGAACTGCGCAGCCGATCGATCGACATCTATCTGCGCGCTTCCGAGTCCGCCGCCGGCCGGGGGGTAATCCTCGCCGACACGAAGTTTGAATTCGGGTGGGCGGAAGGAGAACTCCTTCTCATTGATGAAGTTCTGACGGCCGATTCGTCTCGCTACTGGCCGGCCGATCAGTGGGAGCCGGGCCGAGTAGTCCCGTCATTCGACAAGCAGTACGTCCGCGACTGGCTCGACTCGACCGGGTGGGACCACTCACCACCCCCGCCCCGACTTCCGGCTGAGGTGATCGCCGGCACCCGGGCCAGGTATGTGGAGGCCTACGAGCGCATCTCCGGGAGACCTTTCGAACATTATCTGGAGATAACTGGATGAAGGTCACTGTGCACGTGCAACGACGACCGGACATCGCCGATCCGCAGGGAACTGCGGTGGCGCGGGCCCTGCGCGACCTCGGTCATGACACTGTCGAGACGGTCAGGATCAACCGCACCGTTGAACTCGAGATACGGGGCACCGACCCGGCTGCGATCGAGGCTGAGGTCCAGACGATGTGTGAACGGCTGCTCGCCAACCCGGTGATGGAGGACTTTGAGGTGGTGGTGCACCGGTGAAGGCGGCCGTGGTCGTTTTCCCGGGCACCAACTGTGAGCAGGACGCCGTCTACGCACTGGAATCCGTCGGCGTGGAAGCAGCGTTGGTCTGGCACCGCGCAACCGATCTCAGCGAGTTCGCCGGAGTGGTCCTGCCGGGAGGTTTTGCCCACGGCGACTATCTCCGAACCGGCGCGATCGCCCGTTTTTCACCGATCATGAGCGAGGTGGAGCGGCTGGCCGATGCGGGTGCCCCGGTGCTGGGCATCTGCAACGGTTTCCAGATCCTCTGCGAAGCCGGCCTCCTGCCGGGCGTGTTGCTCCAGAATGCCGGCCTCCGCTTCATCTGCCGGCCGGTCCAGCTCCGGGTCACCTCCACCGATTCGATCCTGACTCGAGCGGCACGAATAGGGCAAATCCTGGAGATCCCGCTCAATTCGTATGAAGGCAACTACGCCACCGACCCCGCCACCTTCGCAGACCTGGAACGCAATGATCGGATCGTTCTGCGTTATTCAGATCCGACCGGCGCGGTGACTGCGCAGGCCAACCCGAACGGATCGCTCGGAAATACGGCCGGGATCGCCAATCGAACCGGGAACGTGGCCGGTTTGATGCCGCACCCCGAACGAGCGATCGAGAGCGTGCTGGGATCGTCTGACGGGCGCGTCCTGCTGGAATCGTTTGCGATGAGTATGAGTGGCGCCGATGGGTGAACCACTTGTCCACCAGGCTCTCGGGATGACCGATGATGAGTACGAGGCTGTTTGTGTGATCCTCGGCCGGGCCCCGCGTGACGCAGAATTGGCCATGTATTCAGTGATGTGGTCCGAACACTGTTCCTACAAATCCTCCCGACCCCATCTCAAACGATTCCCGGCCGAGGCGCCGTGGGTGGTGGTCGGTCCAGGCGAGAACGCCGGTGTGATCGACCTCGGCGACGGTTGGCTGGGCGCCTTCCGGATCGAATCACACAATCACCCTTCGTTTGTTGAGCCATACCAGGGTGCTGCGACCGGAGTCGGAGGCATTCTCCGAGATGTCTTCACCATGGGTGCTCGCCCGATCGCCGTGTGGGATCAGATCCGGTTCGGGTCGCTAGACGACCCGCACAACCGTTACCTGTTTGCCGGGGTCGTGGCGGGGATCGCCGGCTACGGAAACGCGGTCGGTGTGCCAACCGTTGGCGGCGAATTGGCGTTCGAGGACTGCTATGCAGGCAACCCTCTCGTGAACGTCATGGCCTTGGGCATTCTCCGGCGAGAGCAATTGGTCCTGGCCGAATCGGGCGGTGAAGGTACCGAGGCCGTGCTGCTCGGAGCGGCCACCGGGCGAGACGGGATCGGCGGCGCCTCCGTGCTGGCCTCGGCGAGTTTCGACGATACCAGCAACGCCAAACGCCCTTCGGTGCAAGTCGGGGACCCGTTCGAGGAAAAGAAGCTCATCGAGGCGTGCTTGGAGCTCTATGAGCGGGGCCTCGTGATCGGCATCCAGGACCTGGGCGCCGCCGGGTTGTCGTGTGCCACCTCCGAGCCGGCTGCCAAATCGGGGATGGGCATGGAAGTCGATCTGCGACGGGTCCACGTCCGGGAACCAGGCATGACTCCGGCAGAACTGCTCATGTCGGAGTCGCAGGAGCGCATGATGGCCTTTGTTGCTCCCGAAAACGTTGACGAGGTCCTCGCCGTGGCAGCCAGGTGGGAGATCGACGCTTCCCGGGTCGGAACGGTCTCCCGCGGGGGTGCCCTGCGAGTGTTCGTAAACGGTGATCTGGTCGCCGATGTCCCGGCCGCCTCGCTGTCGGAAGACGCCCCGGTCTACCACCGCCCCCTCCGTCGACCCGATTGGTTGGACGATCTGTGGGTCGATCGACCGGTCACCAACGAACTGGACGCTGCCGCAGGTCTGCTGAAGCTGCTCGACGAGCCATCCCTGGCCGATCCAGCCTGGGTCTACGAGCAGTACGACCACATGCTGTTCCTCAATACTGTGGTCGGACCCGGACACGATGGCACCCTGCTTCGCATCAAGGGAACCACCAAGGCGCTGGCCGGTACTACCGATGGGAACGGGCGCCGTTGCTATCTGGACCCAAGGCGGGGCGCCGCCCGGCTCGTCTACGAAGCAGCCCTCAACGTGGCCGTGACCGGAGCACGACCGATGGCGGTGGTCGACAACCTGAATTTTGGAAATCCTGAAAAGCCCGAAGTCATGTGGCAGTTCGCCGAAACGGTCGAGGGCATCTCAGAGGCGTGCGAGGTTCTCGGGATACCGGTCGTGGGCGGCAATGTCTCGTTCTACAACGAAACGGATGGCATCGATATCTACCCGACTCCCATCGTCGGGCTGATCGGCCTGGCCGACCCGTACCCGAAGCGTCCCCCGCGCCTGGATCGAGCAAAGGCCGGCATGGACCTCTGGCTGCTCGGACCTGATACCTCGCAAGACCTGGCCGGGAGCGTCTTTCAGAAGATCGTGCTTGGAACGATCGCCGGTCGGCCGGCGGAGCCCAGTCCGGACATAGCAGCGCAGCTGACCGGATTAGCGACCCGATTGGCCGCCGGTGAGATCGTCTCCGTGCTGCACGACCTGTCCGAAGGCGGGCTGGCAGTGGCGGTGGCGAAGGTATGCATCGTTTCCGATGTGGGGGTCACGATCGATTGGCCGGGCCATGCCTTTGCGGAAGACCCCCATCGCCTCATTGCAGCCGTTCACTCTGAGCGATCCGATCGCATGGTGGCGCTGGCAGACGCAGCGGGAGTAGCTGCACACCGGATCGGGACCTTTGGAGGGGAGGAAATCAGGGTCGGGCGAGCAGCAGTCAATCTGGAAAGAGCAAGCCGCGTGTGGCGCACCGCCCTCCCCCGCCGTATGGGGCAGGACAGCGGACGGCGAACAGCCAACGCTACCTCAGGACACGCCTGCCGTTGACGCAGCCACCACGGCGATAACTGCCAACAGCAAGGCCACGGCGATGATGGCAAGGACGGCCCGGGAGCCAAGGCCGAAACGCCGACCGATTTCAGTCTCGCCGACGGTGAACGGAGGGGACGCCTTTCGATCGGGAGTCTTCTCCTCCCGGTAGGGTGGTGCGCCACAAGCTGGACACAGGTCACCCTCGGCCGGTGTATCGCAACGAAAGCAGTAGCCGGCCTTGGTCATCGGCGGCCACCACCGGTGGACTGCTCCGAGGGGCGTACCCCAAACTGGTTTGTCCGAACCGCCATGGTGTCAAGATACCGCTCAGCCGGTTAGCAGCATGACTTCTCCGGGACGGCTCTCAACCGCCGGTTCTGTTTTCGTTCTTCGTCTTCGTTTTTCGCCCACCTCGCTTCGCTTCCCATTTCCTCCGCCTCGAGGCCCAGGCAGCTCAGCGCCTGTCTTTCGGCAGGCTCACTCTCACCCTGCCGCCTCGCCGTATTCGACAGCTCCGCCCCTCTCCTGCCAGCCAGGGTGGAAAGACGCGGCGGCGGGAGAGGTAAACCAAGACCCTCCCAGATCGAACCTTGAGCTTCGAACCTTTACCGACCTGCCTACAATCCCGCGCCTTGGAGCCTGCACTGACTACCTCAACCGATTCCGATACCTCCAGGCCGGGTGAGGCCTGTGGGGTCTTTGGTGTGTATGCACCCGAAACAGACGCCGCCCACCTCATATCCTTCGGACTGTTCGCCCTGCAGCATCGCGGGCAGGAAAGCGCCGGAATTGCGGTGTCCGACGGCGAAACGGTGACGGTTTCCAAAGACATGGGTCTGGTCAGCCAGGTCTTCGACGAGAAATCGCTGGCCGGGTTGCCAGGGCATCTCGGTATCGGACACACCCGTTACTCAACGACCGGCTCGACAACCTGGAATAACGCCCAACCCACCTTCCGACAAGTCGGAGCTACCGGGCTGGCTCTCGGCCACAACGGCAATCTCATCAATACGGTTGAACTCGACGAACGAATCGGCCCGCAGGCCGGTTCCAGCGACTCTGAGCTGATGCTGCAAGCCATTGCCCTGGAGGTCCAGGACGGACGTGCCGACGGACGCCAATTGGAACGAGCCCTCATCAAGGCACTACCGCTCTTCAAAGGTGCCTTCTCGCTGGTAATCATGGATCAGGGGCACGTCATCGGCGTACGCGATCCGCACGGGTTCCGGCCCTTGTCGATCGGCCGCTTGGAGGCAGGCGGATGGGTATTCGCCTCGGAAACAGCTGCCCTCGACCTGGTCGGAGCCAGGTTTGTGCGTGACGTTGAGCCCGGAGAGATGGTGGTGATCGACGCTTCGGGGCTTCGCAGCTTCCGGCCGTTTGCTCCTGCCGAGCCCCGGCTGTGCGTCTTCGAGTTCGTCTACTTCGCACGACCCGATAGCCGCCTCTACGGACAGAACATACACGCCGCTCGCCAAAACATGGGGCGACTCCTCGCCTCCGAGGCGCCGGTCGCCGCCGAAGTTGTCGTGCCCGTTCCTGAATCAGGAATCCCGGCCGCGCAGGGGTTTTCAGCGGCGAGCGGAATCCCGTACGCCGACGGCTTGGTCAAGAACAGGTACGTCGGTCGCACCTTCATCGAGCCCAGTCAGATGCTACGCGATCGTGGGATCCGGTTGAAGCTCAATCCCATCCCGGCCACCCTCGATGGCAAACGAGTCGTGCTGGTCGATGATTCGATCGTACGCGGATCAACGACCCGCCAGCTGGTGGCGATGGTTCGCGAAGCAGGAGCATTGGAAATCCATCTGCGCATCTCGTCGCCTCCGTATCGGTGGCCGTGTTTCTACGGAATGGACACGGCGGACCGGTCCAAGCTGCTGGCCGCCCACAAGAGCGTTGAGGAGATCGGCGCCTATCTGGCCTGCGACTCCCTTGCCTATCTGTCGCTCGATGGATTGCTGTCGGCCACCGGTGCCGCCCGGGACGGGTTCTGCACGGCTTGTTTGAGCGGTAGTTATCCCACCACCTTGCCAACCAACGGGCACAAGCTCGCCCTCGAAGCTGAGCGGTGATGTCGACCTATCGCGATTCCGGCGTTGATCTCGAGGCCGCCGGTGAGTTCGTAGCTCAGATAGGCCCCGCTGTGCAGGCGACCTGGAACGACCGCGTCGTGGGTGGTTTCGGTGGGTTCGCAGCCGGGATTCGTATCCCATCCGGCTACGAACGGCCGGTGCTCATGATGAGTACGGACGGAGTCGGCACCAAGATCGAGTTGGCCCGGATGACCGACCTCATCAAGGGTCTCGGATTCGATCTGGTTGCGATGTGCATCGACGACCTCGCCGCAGTCGGGGCGCGACCACTCGCCTTCACCGACTACCTGGCCGTCGGCTCACTGCAGCCAGAACGGGACCGAGTGCTGATCGAGTCGATCGCGGCCGCCTGTTTGGCGGCGGGTTGCGCGTTGCTCGGGGGCGAGACGGCGGAGCATCCAGGTGCAATGCCGGTCCACGCCTTCGATCTGGCCGGGACTGCGCTCGGAATCGTTGAAGAAGACCAGGAGGTCACCGGCGCCTCGATTCAGAAAGGTGATCTCGTCATCGGCGTGGAGAGCCCCAACCTCCGATCCAACGGTTTCTCGCTGGTGCGGGCCGCACTCGGTGACGTCGATCTCGAATCCTCGTTCGACCATGGCCGATCCCTCGCTGAAGTGCTAATGGAACCGTCCGTGATCTACGCGCCGGCGATTCTGGACGCGGTGGCAACCGGGTTGGTGCGAGGTCTAGCCCACATCACCGGTGGGGCCCTTCCCGGCAATCTCCCCCGCGCTCTACCGCCCGGCTGCGGCGTTGTGATCGAGCGGAGTTCTTGGATAGTCCCATCGGTGTTCCGCTACGTGCAGGAGATGGGTTCGGTTTCCGAAGAGGAGATGTTTCGCACCTTCAACATGGGCATCGGGTTTGCCGCGGTTGTGTCGGCCGTACACACAGACGAGATTCAGGCCGTGTTCAAAAAGCACGGGCACAGAAGCTGGGCCATCGGAGAAGTAACCAAGGGTCAGCCTCATGGGGTTCGTTTCGTCTAGGGGCCGCGGACTCATCGTTCCCGGGACATCCCCGACCTGAACGCCAATCCTCCCATATGGCACAATATGGTCATGTTTCGGATCGTCACCTGTGTTCCGCTCCACACACGGCGTTCGCTCTTCGCGGCTCCGTATCGGCTCTCGTCGTCGAACGCAAATTGCCCGCGAAAGGAACCTAGATGACTGAATACCTGAGCCGCTCGGATGATGCCCTGGCCCCCATTCTGGCGTACAGCACCGACATCCTCGCCGACCGCGCCGAAGGACTATGGATCTACGACCAGGAAGGCAACCGGTATGCCGATTTCGCCTGTGGGACCGCCGTAACCAACCTCGGTCACAACCATCCAAACGTGATCGCCGCCGCCCGCGCCCAGATGGACCGTGTGGTTCACGCCGGTTGCGTTTTCAGGTACGAATCCATCATCAGGCTGGCCGAAAAGCTACGCACCATCACCCCGCCGGGGATTGAGAAGTTTGGCTTCGCCAACTCGGGGGCAGAGGCGGTCGAAGCAGCAGTGAAGCTCGCCAGGCACGTGACGGGTCGACAGGGAGTCATCACGATGCGAGGCGCCTTCCATGGTCGCACCATGGGATCCGTCGCCTATACAACGTCCAATGCCCGGTACCGGGACGGGTATCACCCGATACTGGGATCCGTCTTCGTGACTCCCTTCCCGCGCCCGTACCGGTGGGGGAAGTCCGCGGACGAGTCAACCCAACTGGCGCTCGATGAGTTGGGGTACAAGTTCAAGCACGAAGTCACCCCCAAGAACATCGCCGCCTTTCTGATTGAGCCGATGCAGGGCGAGGGCGGGTATTACCCGTCGCCGCCGACCTTCCTGGAGGCTCTCCGCGAGCTCGCCGACCAGCACGGCATCATGTTGATCTTCGACGAAGTGCAAAGCGGCTTCGGCCGGACGGCCGAATGGTTCTCGTCCGACCACTACACGGTCGACCCCGACATCATCGCCATGGGCAAAGCCATCGCCAACGGTTTGCCACTTTCCTCCTATGGCGCGTCGGCAGATGTTCTGGACCGATGGCCGGTCGGTGCCCACGGCACCACCTTCGGGGGCAACCCTGTCTCCTGTGCCGCGGCCGGCGCGGTGATCGACACGATGCAGACGCTCCTCCCTCATGCCCGTGAGCTATCGGCGCACGCCTTCGAACGCCTTCACAAACTGCAGGTCACCCATGACACCATCGGAGAGGTCCGGGGACTCGGATTGATGATCGGGATCGAACTCGTGAAAGATCTCACGTCGCGCGAGCCGGATGCCGACGCCATGAAATTCGTGTCTCGGTACGCATTGGAAGACGAGCTCATCGTGATCAGCTGCGGCCCGGACGGAAACGTGATCCGGTTCATCCCGCCTCTCATCACCACCATCGAGGAACTGGACCGGGCCATCGACACGATCGATGCGGCGCTGACCGAATACGAAGTGCACTGAATCGAGAGCGCTGCGGCAAACTGCGAACCCGATCAGCGGATCAGCTTGCGACCGATCAGCTCCCAGAACGTCAGCTCGTAGGTTGACCACAGCGAACGGGCGATAATGCTCTTCTCGGCTCCCACCACCGACGCCCCGTAGAGGCCTGCCTGATGCCGAAACGCCTCGATCTCGTGATGCCCTCTGCGACGCATCTCCTCGACCAGGTCAGGATCGTCCTCGGCCGGCGAGAGAGCCGCAAGCGCTTCCTCGAGTTCGTCGAACCGCCTTCCAAGGTCTTCGACCAGGGCTTCAAGGTCGTCGGGCGGCTTGTTCAGTAACCGTACCGACAGCCCGGTCTGCGAGAAGACATCGAGGTAATAGGAGAGAGGAGCGTAGTGCTCGACGCCGTAGGTATCGGAGAAACTTCCCGCCCACACTCGTTCGGCCCGCAGCCGGTCGAGCAGCGTGATCCCGAACAGCCCGTAGTGGCCATCCCGCAGCATGAAATCGACTGACCGACCGTTGGGGATTTGGAGGAACAGCGACCCGCCTTCGTCGAGCAGTGCGGTTAGGTGGGCGGCCGCGGCCTCCGGATCGACCACGTGCTCGAGCACGTCGTTGCAGAGAATGACGTCGAAGCGACCCAGCCCGTCGACAACATCCGGTGAGGTGACGTCGAGACGATCGAGCGTTGCGGTGATCTGGTAATCGGCGAGCTGCAATCTCGCCAGGCTCAGTAATTCGTCGTTGAGGTCGATGCCGGCTAGAAGTCGGGCACCTGCTTCAGCAGCCGCCACCAAGAACCCTCCGTACGCACACCCCACGTCGAGAACCCGGGCCGCGCCGAAAACGGAACGCCCCCCCATCGCGGCCACCGCAGAGCGGCCCCGCTCGACTGATGACAGCGCGAAGTCGAGCCACATCTGCACCGTTTCGTTTGGGGCATTGTCACCCGCTTGCAGTCCATAACGGACGTACACGGCGTCGGCGAACTCCTTCCCCGAGGCGGGAGAGGGCCGACGGAAACCAAGACGCCGGAGAACGGCGCCCCCATATCGGCGAATCCTGGACACGCACTGAAACTAGCGGGCAGTCGGCCCGATGACACTCAGCACCCGGACCGATGGTCAGCGGGTCAGGTTCCTTCCGACCCGCGCCCACAGCACTGCGGCTCCAGCCGCGACCAGTCCGGCGAATAGGGAAACCACGATGACGGGTACCGGCGAGTTACCACTCGAACGGTTGGGTTGGGAAGCACCCAGCGCTTGCGGACCGGAATCTCCGTCCGAGGTTGCTTCGGTTGTCTTCGTTTCATCCGCAGCACTGAACTCCTGCCCCGATGCCAGCGCTTCGGTGAACGCAACCAGCACAGTGATTTCCTCATCGCTCATCTGATCGGCGAAGCCGGGCATCGAACCGACCCCGTTGCGGATGATCTCGTCTAGTTCGGCTGCGGTTATGCCGATGCCCGCCACCTGGCCGCCCAGCCCGCCCTCTCCGTTTGCCCCGTGGCAGGCCGCGCAGAACCAGCCGTAGAGAGCATGCCCTTCGGCGTACTCGGGAGGGATCGAGAGCTCGGCTCCGGTCGTGGCCGTCGAAGCGGCCGAAGGACCCGAAGCGGCCGAAGCGCCGAAGCCCCGCACATGGTCGGCAATGGCGGCGATCTCCTCGCCGGTCAAACGTCCACCGTACGCCGGCATGCTGCCTTTGCCGTTGGTGGTCAGTGAGATGATCTCAGCGCGGCTGAGTGCCGTACCGGCCACAACTCCGCCGGGACCACCTTCACCATGAAGGCCGTGACAGCCTGAACAGTTCTGCATATAGAGGTTGGAGCCGGATGGGGCCGAACCAGGGGCGGCGGTTGTGGTGGTCACTCCGCCGCTCACCCCCACCGAGAACACATACTCCGCCACACTGGTGATGTCGATCGGGGCCAGTCGACCCGCGAAGCCACTCATCGAACCTTGACCGTTGGTAACAACGCCGCTGATCGTGGACAACGAGAGGGTGTGACCGCGCAGATCCCCGCCGGCGTCACCATGGCAGAGCGTGCAGTTTTGACCGTAGATGGTTGCTCCCGAGGCGGTTCCGGGGGCCGCAGTCGTGGTAGTCACTCCAGTCCCCACCGACTGCACAAACTGCGAAACGTTGCTTATCTCGGCCGAGCTCAGCCGGCCCGCGAAGCCACTCATTGAACCCTGTCCGGTGGAGACGACGTCGATGATCTGTGACAGCGACTTACTGTGCCCGCGCAGATCCCCGCCGTCGGAGCCGTGACAGAGCTGACAGCTCGCGGCGAACACGACCGAACCACTGCGGGGTGCGGTCGTGGTGGTCGTCGCGCCTGGGACAGTCGTTGTCGGGACGCTGAGGCTCAGCAGGTAGTCGGCCACATTGTTGACCTGAGCGGATCCGAGCGACGCGAACCCGGGCATGCTCCCCCTGCCGGTGTTGACGATCGACACCAGTTGGGATTTGCTGAGGTTGGTCGGCACAACATCCCCACCGCTTTGTCCATGACATACGGCACAGTTCTGGGCCCAGACGGTGGCACCGCTGACCGCTTGAGTGGTGGTCGTCGTCGCTCCCGGCAGAGTGGTTGTGGTGGTGGTCGGCGTCGCTCCGGTGACGTAATCCCATATGGCTCCCACTTCAGCGCTGCTGATACCCGTCTGGGCGGGCATGTTGCCCTGCCCGTTTAGCGTGATGTTGATGAAGGTGGTGCGAGGCAGGGACGTTCCGCTCAGATTGCCACCGTTGGCTCCGTGACACGCCGCACATCGAGCTGCAAAGAGGGCTTGGCCGTTGGGAGGAGTACCGGGCGCGGTCGTGGTAGTGGTAGTGACCGTATTGGGCGTGCTCTGGCCGTTACCCGGGAAGCTCTGCGCCTGAATCTCCTGGAGATTGGTGAACCCGTCCCCGTCGGAGTCGCGATTCTCTATCGGCCCATAACTCTTGTCGCCAACCTCTGCCCAATCCCGCCCGTACGCGTTCCTGGCTTTATTGCTACCGGATGGGTTGGGGTCCGTGTGGCACAGTAAGCAGCTGTTCAAGGGGGAGTTGGCCGCCCCCGGATACCTGGTCGCGAATCCGGATAGGAATTCTGACTTGGCATCCACACCCGGAGTCAGAAAGAGCAGAAACCCGGCGCCGAAAACCAGGATCACGACGAACAGAAACGCGAGTTGACCTCGCCACCACAGTTGCGGAGCGGGAGACCGATCGGCTATCTCACCGGACGACCCATGCAATCGCGCCATATCTATCTTTGCCCTCTCTTCGGCGCGCCATACCTTACGCGGGTCCCCAAACCCGATACGAGCCTGCTGCACCACCACCTAACGCTCACCCAAGGAATGGTTAAGGAATTGCTAAATGTCATGAGGGCGTATATCGGTCAGACTGCCCAAGGGTTTAGCGAGCCATGTACTTCGCAAACCGAGTTCCTGCCCACCCCATCGAGGTTGCTGAACATACGGAAGCTGGTATGTCCTGGGCGAGGACCTGGATTCCTCGGACCGGCGGCTTGGGGCCGCCCCTGCGGCCTGTCCTTCGGCGCCTAGACCGTCGTCTTCTCCCGCTGTCGAGCTGGTACGACGGCTACAGCGAGGAACCACAGGATGGCGATAAAGTACGGCCACTCGCCGAGGGTGGCGTACATCGTGTTGCCAGAGGATTGCACCCGCACCTCGGCGGTCAGGACCTCAGCCGTGAAGAGCCCTGAGGTTGCTCCGACCGACCCATTGTCCGAGATGATTGTCGATCTACCCGTGAGCGCCGCGTGGATCACATCAACCCCTAATGCCGATGCGTGCATCCGGGTCATGCCGATGAACTGATCGGACGCGGGCCCCAGTCCATAGCTCGAATTGTTGGTAGCAACGACGAGTAGCCTGGCGCCCTCGCGGACCGGACCCCGCATGATGCGGGCGAAGGCCCCTTCGAACGAGATCACTGAGCCGAATGATCCCCATTCCGTTGGGAAAACAACCGGCCCATCGCCTCGCAGCATGTCCCGGGGCGCCGCCCGGAACCTCTCCGTCCACCCGAACACCGACCGCCACGGGATGTACTCGCCAAAAGGCACCGGGTGGGTCTTGAGGTACTCACCCACGATGCTTCCATCGGGATCGAAGAGCAGATTTGCGTTGGCGAAGTGCTCTTCGTCTACGGGACGGTCGCCCCCGACCAGCAAGTAGGTCTGCAAGCGGACGGCTTCGGCCGCAATCAGAGCGGCAACCTCGGGGTGGTCGATTGGATCCGTCGCATACCCGGTCGAGCTCTCCGGCCACACCACCAGGTCGAGTGCCCCGGCGGGCAGGGAACGGGTGAGATCGAGGTGGCTCTGGGTGATCTGCTGCCGTTCGTCGGCACACCGCTCGGCCGGGCAGGGACTGTTCCCCTGGACGATGGCAACCTGGAGTACCTCCCCGTCGGCTGTGGCCGGCCAAAGCGCACCGGCTCCGACCAGCACTACCACCCCCGCCGCGCCAGCGGCCGCCCACATCGCACCGCGGCGCGTTTCGAACCAAAGAACGAGGCCGCCCGCCACCAGCATGGCGAGCACCGTCCACCCGGAAACGCCGATCCACTGAGCCGCACCGCGCGCACCTGCAAAACCGCTGACGGCGTACCCGAGCCACCCCCACGTGAAGCCTCCCACAGGCAGATACGACCGAGCGAGTTCGGTGAAGGCCCAGCCCCCGACCACAAGTCCCATCCACTGCCAACCGGGGCGGTTCCGCATCCGGAACAGCATCCAGGCGAAAGAGGCCGGAAACAGGGACTCGATGAACACCAACGGCGCCCAGGCGATCACGCCCATCTCAGTTATCCACTCCAGCAACGGCCCGAAGAAACTGATCCCAAACGCAAGTCCGACCAGGACCGCTTGGTGGCCCGACGCCGCCCGCCGCACACCGATCAGGAAAGGCGCCGGTGCAACGAAGACCAGAGCCCCGAGACCAAGTGGAGGGAAGGCTGCCCACAACAGCAACCCACTGAGCACCCCGAGAAGTACAGGCATCATGACCGGAGGATTCTATGACAACCCTCGCCCGAAGAACTTGCAGGGCCATCATCCGAACCGGTGATCCGGTTGGGTAGGGCTTCGAGACTCCTACAGTTCGGGCGTATGGACCATGCTCTCCAACAGGATCTCGTTATCGCCACCTCGGCAGCACGGCGGGGTTGCGATGTCATCAGACCCTGGTCGGGCCACCTCGGCGAAGCCGATTTCAAAGGTGAGGTTGACCCGGTCACAGGGGCCGATCGCCAGTCAGAAGCGGCGATCATCACCATGATCAAAGCCGCTCGGCCGGATGACGCGATTCTCGCCGAGGAGAGCGGCGGTGACCCACTCGGCCACGACCGGTTGTGGATCATCGATCCTCTCGATGGAACCGTGAATTTCCTGCACGGGGTACCACACGTAGGGGTCTCGGTGGCCCTGTACGAGCAGGGGCGACCCCGGGTGGGCGTCGTCGTAGATGTGTTCCGCGACGAGGTCTTCACGGCTGCGGCCGGTGCCGGTGCCAATCGCAACGGCGCACCAATTGCCGTGTCCACCCAGGCAAATATGGGGGCAGCCCTGGTAGCGACAGGATTCCCGTACGACCGGAGGCAGCACGCTGCCTCCTATGCCGGGATCGTCGGCGAGATGCTCACCCACGTGCAAGGCATTCGGCGCATGGGTACGGCTTCACTGGACTTCGCCTGGGTGGCCTGCGGCCGCTACGACGCATACTGGGAATTGAAGCTGGCCCCGTGGGACGTGGCAGCCGGAATACTGCTCGTTCAGGAGGCCGGGGGACGGACGACCGACCTCGCCGGCGCTCCCGCCCGTCCGGGAGACCAGGCTGTGGTTGTTTCCAATGCAAAACTCAGCGCGGAGTTCCGAAGCCTGGTCGGGGCGGCCATCCCCTCCGGACTGCTCTGAACGAGCAGCCGAAGCCTGCCGGTAAGCTCGGGTGAGAAACAACCGCTGAGGTGGGCAATGCAGTCCTTCAAACCGTCACCTGGTATCTACGAGCACATCATCGGCCTCCGGGTCGTTCGCACGTACCGACAGGAACCAATCGACGCCGCCCAAATCGAGAGGATCCTCGAGGCCGGTCGTTGGACCGGCAGTTCAAAGAACATCCAGCCCTGGGCATTCATCGTCCTCACCGACCCGGGGGAACGACAACGCCTCGCCGAATGCGGCAGCTTCACCGGTCCCCTGATCGGGGCGCCGCTTGTTGTTGCGATCGTCCGGCTACCCGAAGGAGGAGACTTCGACATCGGCCGGGCCGCCCAAAACATGATGGAGGCCGCCGCAGCGCTCGGCATCGGATCATGCCCGGTCACACTCCACCGCGAACCGTGTGCCAAAGAACGCCTCAACGTTCCCGACGATCACGGATGCCGATTTGCCGTGGCATTCGGCTACCCGGACCTCGAAGGCGAAGGTGAGCTTCGCAAGGGCATCCGATCGACCCTCCCACAAGGTCGGAAGCCCTTGACCGACCTGGTCCACTACGGGCACTTCGGAGCTCAACGGTGACCACCCGACTGGTCGTTGGCGACCGGATTCGGACCAGCTCGGGGATTCTCGGTGATGCCATCTTGATCCGCGATGGTCGGGTGGCCGCCACCGGACGGATCGCGGACCTGCGAAGGCCCGATCTGCTCGAAGACCGTTACCCAGGCTGCGTAATCATTCCCGGATTGCGCGACGCCCACATGCATCCCGTCCCGTACACCCTTTCCCTCCTCCGGCCGACTCTGAAAAACGCCACGAACCTGGACGTGGTTCTGGAACGGGTTCGCGCTGCGGCCGGCCTCCTGGCGGCGGGCGAGCCGCTCATTGCCATTCGAATCGATGATGAGGGGCTTTCAGAGTTGCGACTCCCCACCCGCCACGAACTCGATCTGGCCGTCGACAACCGACCCGTGCTGGTATACCGATATTGCGGTCACGTCGCGGTCGCCAACACCCGGGCCCTCGAGGTGGCAGGCATCAGTTCCGTGGCGGCCGATCCGGTGGGGGGCAGCCTGGACCGCGATCGCTTCGGGGTTCCGAACGGAATCCTTCGCGAAACGGCCATCGAACCCGTGGCAACTGCGTTGAGTGGCTGGGCGGTCGGACCCGATCCGGAAGCCGTGCTGTCGGCCCTCCACGGGTTGACCACGCTGGGACTCACCTCACTAGGAGCCATCCTGGCCGTTGGCACAGGACCATGGTGCGGCTCAGGCAACGAACTGGAAACCATGATCACCATTGTCAAGCGACTCCCTCTCAAGTTGACCGTGCTGGTCATCGCCGGCGACTCTGCCGAGCTCGAACAAGCGGCCGCAGCGCTTGATGGGACGGAACCCCGCCTCCGATTCTTGGGCGTCAAGGAGTTTGCCGACGGAAGCCTGGGCGGTCATACCGCGGCGATGGGATCACCCTACGCCGACCAGCCCGATGCATACGGCACACTCCGGCTCGACCCCCGTGCGGTGAGCGACAGAGCCCGTACCGCCCTTCGTCTGGGCGGGAAGGTGGCCGTACATGCCATCGGCGACGTCGCCAATGCCCGGGTTCTCGATTTGTTCGATGAGCTGCTCGCGGACGGCGCCGACCCGGCCGATCTGCGGGTTGAACATGCCTCGATCCTGGACCCCGACCTGATTGCTCGGTTCGCCGGCAGTGGGGTCACCGCTTCGGTGCAGCCGGCTTTCATGACTTCCGAGGCCGCCTGGCTGGAGAAGCGACTCGGGCCGGACCGTCTCGCCCACGCCTACCCGCTGGCGTCGCTTGCTTCGGCCGGGGTTCCTCTGGCCGGAGGCTCGGACTGTCCGGTCGAGGCTCCTCATCCACTGTGGGGAATGGCCGCCGCCCGCGACCGGGGGGGCCTGGTCCCCGAGGAAGCCCTATCCGCGGCTCAGGCGCTTTCGTTGTTCACAGACGATGCCGCTCGAGCAATGGGAGAAGCGAAACCGCTGGCCATCGGCAGCCCGGCCGATTTCGCCGTCCTGGACCGTGACCCGGTTGAGGCAACCCCCGAAGAGCTTCGCCGCGCCCGGGTCCTGGCGACCTGGATAGACGGCGAAGCTGTTCCCTTCCCCAAGGAGGCGGTTACCTGGCGAGGATAAGCGCTGTTCTTGCGTGAGTTTCCTGCCGTATCCGCCGATTTCTCACGCAAGAAAAGGGCTTATCGGGTTCATCAAGGAATGAGGCGCCCTTCCATGCCGCCGGCTACCACTACTACTTGACCGGTTACGTGCCCGGACAACCGGTCCGATGCCAGCGTTACCACCTGGGCGGCAACGTCCTCGGGAGTACCGAGCTTCTTGAGGGCCATCGTTGACGTGACCCGCGCCTCAAGATCCGGGTTCCGCCGCGCCTCGGAGGTCATGGGGGTGACGGTCCATCCAGGGGCTACCACGTTGACCCGAACTGCTCCCCCCAACCGGGCGGCTTCGTTCTTGGCGCTCAGAAGGAGGCCCGAGAGAATGGCGCCCTTGGCCGCTGCGTAATCCGAGTGGCCGGCTTCGCCGAATAGGCCGGCCGTCGAGGAGACCATCACGAGACTCCCTTGCCGGGTAGTGGCCGCATGCCGTAGGAATCCCCGGGCCGTCAAGAACGTGGCGGTGAGGTTGGCGTCGAGGGTTTCCTTCCAGCGGTCGAGCGGTAGTTCCCAGATCGGCTGGTCCGCCGGTGGCCATACGCCGGCATTGGCGACCACTACATCGACTCGACCCAGCCTTTCCAACGCTTGCGGGATCAAATCATCCGCTTCCGTCTCCACTCGCAGGTCGGCACCGATGGCAACACCGCCTACTTCTGAGGCGAGGAGTTCGGCGGCCTGGCCGGAAGTCCGGTAATGGACGGCCACCCGGGCGCCCTCGGCGGCAAAGGTCCTAACAACCGCCCGTCCGATGCCACCAGCGCCACCGGTGACGACGACTCCTTTACCGGCCAATTCTGTGTCCATGCACGAGAACTTAGTGCCGTTTTCGTTGGACGCTATCAGTCGTCGTAAAGGACATCCCGCTGGA